>Ga0315545_1000211_pt1 | contig 64874 bp, 62 predicted proteins | sample SalMarSW160210MG_FD_203096 | JGI IMG/M metagenome (GOLD analysis project Ga0315545, IMG submission 203096) | Salt marsh sediment microbial communities from the Plum Island Ecosystem LTER, Massachusetts, United States - Salt Marsh Sediment SW1602-10 ...
CCATCTTCCAGCAGGGACTGGCAACAACCTGCAAAGACACGTCAGAATAGGGATAACCGAAGCTGTCGTGAGGATTTTGGTCTGGCCCATGAGCCTGTATGAGCAATGAAGGAGGGGTAATTCCTTCCGACATGGTGCGTAATGACATCATGCCACAAGAGTTAACGTCTGTTGTGGGCAAAGGGGCTCTCGGCGCTTGGCGGGCACTAAAGCGGCACAGCTTCGGACTCTGAGCCGACTAAAGCTGGTCACCGCCGTGATGTGTCGAGCTGGTGGGTAAACCATTATTGCAAGGGGTGTATACGAGTCAGCGTTTAAGCTTCGGTGGTAGTGGGAAGGCCCAACGGAGAAAGCCAGGGTCGCCAACCGGACTCGGGAAATCCGACTGTCCGGGATGAAAAGGGGGGCTTACGGAAACGTGGACTATGGAGGAGGCTAAACGGGCACGTAAAGCGGAAACGCCGAAACAGTCCAAGCCGACACCTAAGGTAAAACGCGCCGTATTTCTATCCCAAGCAATCCTGGGCCTCTCACTGAACTTTCGATTCTGGATAAGGGATGATCAGCGCTACTGCTAATACAGTAAGGCCGGATAAACGTAACGATCAGAAGTAGGGTTCGTACTTGTGAGAGATTCGCCGAAAATTTTTTAATAAACTATAAGGATAAGTGCGTCCGGAAATTAGCCACTCTTATATCTTATTGAAATAATTCGTTTATTAAAAATTTACACTTTATGCTTGACAAAAGGAATATAGGATGTCCCATTTTTGCCCACATAGACCAAACGAACGCAAACTCAGGCAGATCTCCCCGGATAAGAACGTGAACTTTCGCTACACAGCCGCAGCATTTACCCTATCTCCCGAACCCTGGGCTTCGTTATGTTGTGCTAACTCACCCGGAGACTGGGCCTTATATGCCGTTTCTGTTCGTCGGCTCATAGCTTTGCACTCGGGGTTGCCGCTCCCTTTGGTCACTCTTGCCCGCGGCTCGCCTTACGCTTCGCTCCAGCCCTTCGGACGGTCCCTCACGGTTCCGCCCTTGCCTTCGGCTAATACTTTTGTTAATGTACTAAAAACATTAACCGGATTCACGTATAGTGGACTTTCACCCCATAAGTTCACGCCCATGCCGGGCGTACAACATTTTCTTCAGCGGACTCGGTTCCCTCGCCGCTGAGAAATATAAACTTGAATAAATATTGAGATCAAAGGAAATTTATTTTAATGGCAGCAGGCGATGCCCAAAGGGCTTGGTTTCCAGAGATGATGGCAAAATTAAAGGGGACTTGGAATCCTCAAATGTCCTGGGAAGAGTGCGCTGATTTTTGTCAAAAAATGACTGCTTTCCGCGAGTCGATCTGGAAGGACCGAAAAATTAAACCCACAAGGAAATGGTGCCCAAATTGCCAAGAGTACCACGACAGTCGTCCTCCAGAAATTTCGATGCGCTCAATGCTGTTCGCTCTAAAAAAATTAAATGTAATCGATGACAACGAATTAAAAGCATTAGATAAGTCATGGAAGAAATATCGAAAAGCATCTAATCTTGATGCTTATGGAAAACCTTCATAACCACTGCGTTGACGCGGACCGGGAAAACGATGGCATTTTTAGCTTTTGCGCAGTCATCATTTAACTTCACATCTGCAACGGCCCAGTTGTTTTCCCGTCCGGTCACGCAGAACTTTCTCTTTATTCGGCAATCATAATATGGACAGATAAACTTTTAAGTCCAAAATCCGAGAGCGGATTATGGCATTTTCTTTCCTTTATAGAGAATAACAGAAAAATTTTTGAGATAATAGAACTTAAACGAGGGAAAGATTTTCCAGATAATCATTGGATGTTAGATCGTAATCCAGTCACTTTTCAGACCATTGAGAAAGACAGCGCCTCGTAAATATCAGGCTTATAAAAGCTGTCTTTGGTTAACAATAGATTGACAACTGATTGATATCTTGCAAATCGTTCTGTATCGGTCCGAGTTTTCATTGTTGGCTTTCTTTAGACTAAATTTTAATGGTTTCGCAAAAAGTCAAAAGGCGTTAAACCTTTGCTTTTTGAGTAACCTGTGGTATTAAAGCGTCAAAGGATTTATATCAAATTGGAAAGAAAATATCCGAGTAAATTCAGAAATATGCATACACAATTAGCTCCGAACGGTCAAGGATTTTCTGGATACTGGATTTGCGATTTCAAACCGGAGGTGCTTTTGAAAAGTCCTCATCTCCCTGCACACTGGAATCGCGAGTTAAGGATTTTGATACAAGAGGTCTTGCAAAACATCCTGATCAGAGTTTTGCGTGCCAGTCTTTCATTTAATAATATTTAATAATAAAGGGATGTTCTGTTAATAGCTCTATTCAGGTAAAGCCGCTATGTCCGAATCACGCAACCATGTTTTTGCAATCCAAATTGAAGATTCCGATCGTTTTAAAGCTATATTCGGATCAGCCGTTTCTTCAATAGTATGGGATGACATCGTTAAGGGATATAGAAATATAGCCCAAAAAATCCTCCAGCGTTATAAGATATTATCTCCTGTTGTTTCTCCTTTTTGGGGAAGATGCTTTTTACCTTTTGTATTGAGGCAGTCGTCTATACCCATCGATATGGAGAAGCAAATTTCCGTATTAACAGCATCTGGCAGTCGATTGATTCGTGAAATATTACAAAACAATTTAGGTATCGCAACTGGCAGCAAGTTAAACTTCAAAATCATAATAACTCCTATTCAAGAGGATTATCGGAATATTCATGGGATTAACAAAAAACTAGACGAATTATTTAAAACCCTTTCAAGTGTCTCCTATCCGTTTTATCCCATAACTCGCGATCAACTCTTGCAAATTTTAGAAAAAAGAGAGGTGGAGACTTTTGCTCAGCCAATCGTTTCTCTGCCCAAAGAAAAAATAGTCGGATACGAAGCATTATCAAGGGGATCATTCAAAAGTTCGTTACAAGGAGCCGACCTTTTATTTGGCGCTGCTGCACATTTTGGGTTAACTGAAGAAATCGAGTTGGTATGCATTGAAAGAGCTTTGGATTGGATCACAAAAATTCCAGCTATATTATGGATGTCTATCAATATAGGACCTGACTTGTTAAAAAGTTCTGCTTTTACGGATCTCATTTTTCAAGAACGTTTTAAGCCCTTTTGGCCCCGTCTTATTTTTGAACTTACAGAGCATCTTCCAATTGACTCGGTCATAGCTTTGGATGAAATTATAAAACATCTTAAAAACAATAGAATATGTTTATCATTAGATGACACCGGATGCGGATTTTTCGATCTATATACGATGGAAAAATTCAGGCCTAAAATTGTCAAGTTTTGCATTACAGTCATTCGTCGTATGGGACGAAGTGATGATATCTTAAAAGAGCTTAACGAAACCGTGTCTAAAATTACCGAATTTAGCGAATGTGTTCTCAGTGAGGGAGTGGAACAAAAGGTACAATTGGATGTGCTCAAACAAATTGGAGTGACCATGGCACAGGGGTATTACTTTGGTAAACCCAAACCTACTAAGGACGTCTTTACAACTAATGAATAACAACGCCATGCATACAGACAAAAAAAGCCTAAAGCAAGACAAGATCAAAATACGCTTACTTAATATTGAGACCATTGAAAAATGTTCAATTTTGTTCAAGTCCAAAGGCAATTCTGCACGATAGCAGAATTGGACAGCTGTCAAGCTGCCCGCAAGGGCGAGGGGCATGGACGCCCCGAGTCAACACGAAAATTTTAACCGCAGGAATACATTGAGTATTTTGAGGATTAACCCGCCAAAGTTCGGTGGCGGGTTAAAATTTGAGCCTGTTGACAAATCCCGCTCAGCGGGGACGCAGAAATTGGGCAAAAGGGGACGTTTTGCAAAGGTCTCATATTAAAGATGCGACAACTTTGTCTCTCCGTAAATTTTTTTTGAGCAGAGAGGATGTTATGAAAGAAAATAAGTATTCACAATGTGTTGCATGCCGGAAACAGAAACCCATCGTTCCGGTAAAAAGAAAAATAACTCTGGATGTCGATGTCCAAAAGACTTTCAGATTGATAACCGACTTTGTCACGGGAGAAAGGATTCCCGATGTCGGTGCAGAGGCCAACCGCCAGATTGTTGAGAGGTATCTGGTGGCAGAAAAGGGATACACAAAGGATGATATTGAAGTCGATGCTCCCCTTGAGGTGACAATAGGCGATGACCCCTATTGCTCATGGGTTGACCTGGTTGTCTCTGTGGACAACAAGCGGTATATAGCGGTTAAATGTGCATCGGGTTCCCTGGGTTCAAGGGAAAGGGAGATTATTTCCGCCGCCAGACTCTTGGATGAATACCAGATTCCTCTTTCCGTGGTCTCGGACGGCAAAACTGCCATGGTGCTCGATACCGTATCCGGTGAAAAGATCGGAGAGGGTCTTGATGCGATTCCGTCGAAAAGAGCGTTGAAAGAAACGGCTGAGAGGTTTAAATTGCAGCCGGTTGCTGAAAAACGGCTGGAGCGTGAAAAGCTGATCTTCCGTTCCTATGACAGCATGAACGTGAATGTAGGCCGTAAAATATCATCCAAATAATAATCGAATACCTAACCCGGAAAAGTTACAAGTGAGCTAAAATTTGAAGTGAGCTAAAATTTGAAGTGAGCTAAAATTTGAAGTGAGCTAAAGTTAAGGAGTTGCTAGGCTTCAGCTTTTATACAAATTGGCAGTATTCCTTAACTTTAGGCACTTTAGGTCACTTTAGGCACTTCACACTTAATTGGTTAAGCATTTTTTTTGCCACAAAAAGTACAAAATTCACAATTAAAAAACTATAGATTTATTTGCATAAGATCCTCTGCAAGAAGCAGCGGGCCGGAATAGGTTTTTCGGCACTCTTTCTTGATATCGACGTGATCGCATTCCGGATAAAAATGAGTCAAAACCAGTTTGCGGACATTGGCCCGGTCTGCAATCTCGCCTGCCAGAGAGGGGGTAAGATGCCCTTTTACCTTCAATTCATCGGGAAGTGCCGATTCACAAATAAGAAGATCTGCATCCTTTGAAAGCGTCACCAAATTTTCGGAAAAATCCGTATCGCCGGAATAGACTGTGGATATTCCGCCGGGACTTGTTATTCTGTATGCAATGCTCTCCGGGTTGTGCTCAACCGGAAACGATTCCACTTTAAAATCATCAAACTCCCTCATGTCATAACCGGTATTGTCGAGTTCAACAATGGTCAAAAGATCCGGCGCAAGTTCGATCCAATGACCATAAACATTTTTCAGGTTGTCATAAAATGTTGCAAATCCCTTTCCGGCCATCAGTGTAAGCGGAATTTTACGCCGGCTCCCATCAGGATATTTGTTGGCAAACAAAAACGGGACCAGTTCAGCGGTATGATCCGGGTGGAAATGGCTGTAAAAAACAAAGGAAACATCGAATATTTCCACACCGTTCTCAAGAAGCTTGTGCATGGTACCGGCTCCGGAATCGAAAACAAGAAATTTGTCCCTTATTTTCATGAGTATTGAGCATGAACTTCGTTTCAGAGAAGGGACACATGTTCCAGAACCGAGGATGGTCACAGATGTTTCGACAGTATCAGAACTCATTTTTTGCCCGCTTTTTTTTCAACTTTGTTTATGATCCACCGTAAGAGCTTTTTATCATCCTTATAATCAACAACCTCTTTGAGGTCTGCAAACGGAATTTCAGCACGCGCCATGCTTTTATGGCCGCCAGCAGGGCCGATTTGTCCAAAACTTAGTTTGGCGACTTTTCCTGCATGCTTGCGAAGCCCGTCGTTTCTGAAAACAAGAACCAGTTTTTTATTATATAAACCAGAGACAATGCTCCAGTTCACAGAGCTGATTTTCATGAAAAAATCTGCTATAATCACGCAAATGTCAGGATTTACGACCGAACCGAGGTAAGCAAACATATGTCCTTTACGGATACGCTTATTCTCAAGGGCAATTTTAAAATATTTTAAAAAATCGAGTGTCAATTCCGACTGCTCAATCTTGTGGACAAGATGGAGATTAGAATGACGGTAAAGAAACTGAAATGCCCTGACATCTTCAATTAAGGTTTGACGTACAAAATTGCCCGTATCTGTTTTAATGGCATAAAACAGGCCGGTGGCCAGTTTGCCGGAAGGTTTAATTTTTGCCGCCCTTAAATATTCGGTCATTATGCTGGCAGTTGCTCCGTATTTAGGGCGGATATCCACAAAAGGCGCACTCGCACCGGTGTCGGGATGATGATCTATAATGACATTCGGCGGGTACTCTGTAAATATTTCATTATGGTCCGGCTGGGAATCGACAATTACAAAACGGGTGAATGAATCTTTGACAATGTCTCTAATTGCAACAAGATCCACACCCAACAGACTGATCATCGCGATATTGTCCGGACGTTTAATGATGTTGATATTGGAAATGGTTACACCGGATACTTTGCGCCAAAGCAATCTTTTGACCGCCATGGCGCTTGCAATCGCATCCGGATCGGCATTGATCAGTATAAGAACATTATCCTCGCCTTCAAACTGATCATAAAAACGGCGCAATTTTTCGGCGGCAGAGAGTGTCATAGGGGCATTTAGTCAAACTCTTATCTGTGCAGTTAAGATTTTATTTTAAACCAATACCAAATCATAATTTGGACTTCGGGTTTTGAATTTTTGGCTAAATAAATAAGATACTCGGTCATGCACTACTAAACCTATAATATATTACAAAAAAAATTTAATGCAATCATACTTTTTTTTTCAATTCAAATAAAACACGAAAAAAAATCGTTTATCTTCTTGACAGTTACAAATAATATCTGTTATCAGACTATCATTTTTTTTAGAGGCATTTATTAAAAATCAAAGCAATGCTTCGAATTTAAAAAGTTTTTATCAGGCAGGATGCCAAAACAGAAAAAAAAGATTTTTGACTACAAAAGAAACCGGCCCTGGGTCGAAAATCTTTATATTGTAACGCAACTGGGCCTTACAATGGCCGGTTGCATTGCTTTTTGTTTTTTTATCGGACTATATCTTGACAAATGGTTGGGAACACGGGGTGTTTTCATAACTATCTTTATTATTTTGGGTGTTATCGGTGGCGGAAACGTTGTATACCGTCAAATTCTCGATATAACCGAACAAACCGAACAAAAGGAAAATAATAAAATAAATTCCGAAAATGGAGACGCTTAGACAAACACAAAAAAAGTACTGTACCAGAGCAATCACGGTTGCAATTTTTGCAGGACTGTTATTTATCCTGATCGATTACAAACCCATTGGAAAGGGTTTGATTCTGGGAACTGTTTTCAGCATCTTAAATTTTATCTTAATGGGTGAAATGCTCCCACTGAAAATTGGTAAAACAAAAGGAAAAACTTTCATGTTTTCCCTGGGTTCGATTTTTTTCAGATATCTTATTTTAGCCATACCACTGGTAATGGCCATCAAACTTGAGCAATACAATCTTATTTCTGTAGTGGTCGGTATTTTTTTTGTCCAGGTTTTTATTATGGCGGATCACTTGTTAGATTTTTTATGGTCTGCCCGTGGAAAACAGGTCTAGGAAGATTTTATTATGGAAGATTTAGGTAAAATCCACCAACTCATCGTTCCTTGTTTCGGACACGATATGGTCTTTAATCTTGAAATCATTGTAATGACCTGGATCGTCATCACCGCGCTGATTTGTTTTGGTTTTCTGGCTGCCAGAAAAAAGAATATGCTGCCCGGCCCCTTACAGGTAGTGGGAGAATTATTTATTACAGCTCTTTACGGTTTGACCGGGGATGCTCTGGATGAGGAGCTGGCAAAAAAATATGCGCCTCTAATATGTGCGCTGTTCATGTTTCTGTTAATGTGCAACTGGCTGGGGCTCATTCCCCACCTTGAAGAACCGACCAAGGACCTCAACACGCCGTTAAGTCTGGGGATAATGGGGTTTTTCATTGCCCATTATACCGGAATTAAGGCCAAGGGTTTAAAACGTTATCTATTAGATTACTGCCATCCGATTTTCATCATGGCGCCGCTGAATGTGATCGGTGAACTTGCCAAGATTGTTTCCATTTCCTTTCGTCTGTTCGGCAACATTATGGGCGGAGCAATCATTATACTGGTGGTATCCTATTTAACGTACAGTATAATTTTGCCGCCATTTCTAAATGCGTTTTTCGGACTTTTTGTCGGCACAATTCAGGCTTTTGTCTTTACCATGCTTACGCTTGTATACATTTCAGTGCAGGTTAATTAAGTTATGTCATATGATGTTAAAACTTGGATAGATGTGGCTGCATTTTTGGGAGCCGGGCTCTCAATGGGTTTGGGCGCCATCGGAACAGCAGTCGGTATAGGTTATACTGGGGCAAGGGCTACAGCAGCTATGTCCCGAAATCCCGAGATGTCAAGCGAAATATTTAAGACAATGCTGGTCGGGCAGGCTATTGCTGAGACGGCTGCAATTTTCGCCCTGGTTGTTGCGATGATGTTACTTTTTATAAAATCCCCTGACCTATCATATATCAGGATCGCGGTTCTTATAGGATCTGGATTGTGTATGGGGTTCGGGGCTATAGGTTCAGGTGTGGGCGGAGGTTTCCCCGCAGGTGAAGCATGTACCGGTATAGCGCGTCAGCCGGCAAATACTAAACGGCTGAACACAACCATGCTGGTAGGTTCATCAATATGCCAAACACCCGCAATCTTTGCTCTGGTAACCGCTCTTATTCTTTTATTTTCAGATTTTTCCGGCCATCCCCTTTCCCCAACCTGGGCGGCTGTTCTGGGGGCGGGGCTCGCATGCGGAATAGCTGCCATCGGTCCGGGTTTTGGTGACGGTCTGGTTGCGGGCGCCTGCTGTGAGGCGGTGGCAAGGCAACCTTCAGCGGCGACAATTGCGACGACTACTATGCTTTTGGGAATGGCGGTTACTGAAACAACAGCCATATATGGACTTTTAATAAGCTTTATATTGATGTTCAAAACCTTTCCGACAACGGACGCGCTTGCACCTGCCATGGCTTTACTTGGTGCGGGTTTGTGCATGGGGATCGGTGCTATTGGGCCTGGAATCGGAGAAGGACTAGCAGCGTACAGCGCAGTGGGTCAGGTAGGAAAAAATCAGGATAATAGCGCAGAGTTAATAAGAGTAATGCTGGTAGGTCAAGCGGTTTCCGAATCCACCGGAATCTATTCTCTGGTGATCGCTCTGATTTTAATTTTTGTCGTGTGATTATAATCTCTTTTGATAACAAAATAAACCATAAACTTTTAGGAGGATAAAAATGGCAATTGAAGGCGCGGATATTATAAAAGCAGCTGCTTTTCTAGGAGCGGGACTTGCAATGGGGATCGGAGCCATCGGTCCGGGAGTCGGCGAAGGTATGGCCGCTGCAAAAGCATGTGAAGCAATCGGTAAGAACCCCAAAGAAGCGGGACTGTTGACCCGAACGATGCTCGTCGGTCAGGCGGTTTCCGAGTCAACCGGAATCTATTCACTGGTTATTGCTTTATTACTTCTTTTTGTTGTTTAATTCCTGAAGCTATTTTTTTGGAAAACGTACTATGCATATTATCAGCAACATAGCTCTTATAACTATAAATGAAACGCTATTTGTTCAAGTTATATCTTTCCTAATCTTTTTGTTTATCATTAACCGTATTATGTTTCGTCCTTTACAAAATACAATGAGCGAAAGGGAGAGCTATATAGATCAGATAAATCGCGATATTGCGGATGTGACCAAGGAGCTTCAAAGCCTCACAAATAAGCTGCAAGCAAAGGAAATGGAAACAAGAACTCAGGCTTTTGAATTACAGGGTGAAATCGAAGAATTAGGAAAAAAGGAGGCCGCTACGATATTCGCTTCTGTTCAGGAGGAGATAAAAGCTAAAAAACAAAAGGCTGAAAAAGAAGTTGAAACTCTGCTTTCTGATGCCAGAAAAAACATCAAAAAGGAATCGGAATCCCTGGTGGTGAATATCATGGAATGTTTGTTGGATCGGAGGCTGGTTCAATGAATAGGCTCGATAAAATAATGTGGTTGTGCTTTTTATTTTTAGTAGGGATTATAAGTTTCCATCTTTGCGGGCAAGACGTTTGGGCTGCTGAAAACGCAGGGAGTTGGCGTAGTACGTATGACATAGTGTTAAAATGGATCAATTTCATAATACTTGCCTTTGTGTTGGTTAAATTTGGCAGAGCGCCTCTCACGAATTTTTTACGGGGTAAAAAAGAAAATCTGGCGCGGGGAATAAAGCAAATAGAGAATGAAAAGGCAGAACTTAAAGACAAAATCAAGGAGACTTCTAAAATTCTCGATGAAAGTGAAGTCCGTTTTATAGAACTAAAAGAGCGAATCGTTCGCCAGGGGGAAAAGAAAAAAGAGGCCATTATCCAAACTGCTCAAAAGCAAAGCAAGATGATGCTGGAAGACTCAAAGCGAAGAATCGATACTCATTTTATACAGGCCAAAAACAAATTTAGGGCGGAAATGATTGACGAGGCTATTGATCTGGCAATGGAAAGACTTCCCAAAGAGATTACCGATGAAGATAATGAGAAATTAACCATTGATTACTTGGCCTTAGTAGAATAAAACGTAACATCTCAACAAGTCAGATCTTTTTCATTTTATCATCAGTGGACCCCCTAATTTATTGGGACCTTACAATAAAACAAGTTAGGGGCTTCGCCCCAATTGGAATGGTGGAATGATGGAATAATGGAATAATGGGTTCTAGGATAATGCAATGTTGGGTTAATGGTAAAATATGTGTTGAAGATAAAATCAAAAATGGATAATATCCTTTTAAAAACCAACCTTCCAGTATTCCACCCTTCCATTATTCCATGTTCGAGGCAAGCGTTCAAGCCTCAAAAAATATCCTATATTCTTATTAAGTTGTAGAAATTCCGAGACGTTTTAATAAGCCCGGCCTATCATAAGCCGAGCTTATTCTATTTGAAAAAAGAAATCATTTAAACCTAATCACAAAAATAGAATTTTTTCCCGCTTTATTCATATTAGACCGGGGTAAACACGACCCGGTCTCCTTTGATATCGGCCCTTAACTTTGTTCCTTCCGGGATATTTCCCTGCAGGATCTCTATGGAAAGCGGATTTTCGATATATTTTTGAATGGCTCTCTTTAACGGGCGAGCACCATATATCTGATCAAATCCTTTCTCAGCAAGAAAAATTCGTGCATTCTCTGAAAGAACAAGAGCCAGGTTCATTTGAGCCAGTCTTGATCCCAGCCGTTTAACCTGGATGTCGACGATTTCACCGATCTGTTCCTGTGTTAGATTATCAAAAATTATGATTTCATCGATCCGGTTTAAAAATTCAGGCTTAAATTTCGCTCGAAGCGCTTCGGTAATTCTGGACTCCATTTCTTCGCGTCTTGATTCCCCAAGCTCCTGAATCCACCGGCTGCCCACGTTTGAAGTCATGATTATGATCGTATTCTTAAAATTGACCGTCCTTCCATGACCGTCTGTCATCCGGCCGTCATCTAAAATTTGAAGCAGCACATTAAAAACCTCGGGATGTGCTTTTTCGATTTCATCAAACAGCACCACGGAATACGGCCGCCGACGGACAGCCTCTGTAAGATAACCCCCTTCTTCATAACCCACATACCCTGGAGGGGCTCCGATCAGTCTCGAAACAGCGTGTTTTTCCATGTATTCCGACATGTCAACTCTAACCATGGCCTGTTCGCTGTCAAAGATAAATTCCGCCAGCGCCTTGGCTAATTCGGTCTTACCGACACCGGTGGGACCCATAAAAATAAACGATCCGATGGGCCGGTTTGGATCCTGCAATCCCGAACGGGCCCGACGAACTGCATTTGAGATCCCAGATATGGCTTTTCTCTGTCCAATTACCCTATCCCCGAGGCGATCCTCCATATGGATAAGTTTCTCCCGTTCACCCTCGAGCATCCTGCTGACAGGGATACCGGTCCATCTGGATATGACTTGGGCAATGTCTTCAGCATCGACTTCCTCTTTGAGCATTTTTTTGTTTTTTTGAAGGCTGGCGAGTTTTTGATTGGCCTGGTTCAAGCTATTTCTGAGTTCTGAAGCCTTTCCGTATCTAATCTCCGCAACCTTTGCCAGATTCCCCTCTCTTTCCGCCTGCTGTTCTTCAATGCCAAGCTGCTCCTGATGCTCCTTGATCTTTCTTATTGTCTGAATCAGATCTTTTTCATTCTGCCAGTGGGCTTTCATTTCAAGGATTTCATCCTTCAGGTTATTTATCTTGGCTTCAAGCCTGGATAGACGCTCTTTGGATGCAGAATCAGATTCTTTTTTCAACGCTTCCCGTTCTATTTCAGCCTGGGTTATCTTGCGCTGGATTTCATCTATTTCCACGGGCATACTATCGATTTCAATCCTGAGTTTTGAAGCACATTCATCCATCAAGTCGATAGCTTTGTCCGGAAGAAAGCGGTCGGAAATATAACGATGAGACAGTGTGGCAGCGGCAACGATGGCCGAATCCTTAATCCGAACACCATGATGGACCTCGTATTTTTCCTTAAGACCCCGGAGCACAGATATGGTATCTTCCACTGTCGGCTCGAGTACCATAACCGGTTGGAAGCGCCGTTCCAGGGCAGCGTCTTTTTCAATGTATTTACGGTATTCATTCAATGTGGTAGCGCCCACACATCGCAGTGTGCCCCTGGCAAGGGCCGGTTTTAACATATTTGAAGCATCCATGGCGCCTTCGCTGGCTCCTGCTCCCACAAGGGTGTGTAGCTCATCGATAAAAAGAATAACTTCTCCTTCTGCTTTTTCGACCTCTTTTAGAACCGCTTTCAGACGATCTTCAAATTCTCCCCTGTACTTGGCGCCGGCAATGAGCGCCCCCATATCAAGGGCAACAAGCCGCCTATTTTTGAGGCTTTCAGATACATCTCGGGCAACAATACGTTGGGCCAGGCCCTCAACAATAGCGGTTTTTCCGACACCCGGTTCTCCGATTAAAACAGGATTATTTTTTTTACGCCGGGAGAGCACCTGGACAATCCGCCGGATTTCATCATCACGGCCGATAACGGGGTCAAGCTTGCCCAAGCGGGCCAGATCGGTTAGATTACGGCTAAATTTGTCAAGCGCCTGGTATTTTTCTTCCGGGTTCGGATCGGTTATCCGCTGAGTCCCTCGAATATCCAAGAGAACTTTTAAAATCGATTCTCTTGAAATTCCCTTTTCCCCTAAAATTTTGGCGGCTTCTCCCTTCTTTTCGTCTGATATGGCAAGAAAGATGTGTTCAATACTGACATATTGATCTTTCATTTTGGCAGCCTCTGCAAAAGCAGCATCAAGAACCATTTTTGTCCGGGGAGATATAAAAGCATCTCCAACCGTACTTCCGCTTACTTTTGGAATTCTGTCGATGGATACGGCAAGTTCGCGGGAAACATCATCCGAAGAAACACCTAGTTTATCCAGCATGGCCCGGGCGATTCCTTCCGATTCATTGAGCATGGCAAAAAGTAAATGCTCCGGTTCGATCTGCTGGTTTTTATGTTCTGAAGCCATGGATTGGGCATTTTGAATAAGTTCTTGTGATTTTATAGTAAATTTATCAAAACGCATTAATTCCTCCTGTGATTGTTATGGTCAGATATTAAAAAAATAAACATTGACGGTTTAATGTCAAACCTTCAAAAGATATGAATTTTAACACATTATTTTAGCGCGTAGAAGATTTGATTATTTAGTGTTATAAAAATCTTATAAAAGATCTCTTGACAACCTAAAAACTTAGATTTATAATACTTTATCTCGTTAGGGGTGTTGATATCATCTGAGAGTCCGGAAAAGGACAACCCTTAGCCACCTGATCAGGGTAATACCTGCGAAGGGAAACGGGCCTGCGATTCGGATTTTATTGCTCATGCTGTTTTCCTATTCGGGGAAACGGCATTTTTTTTGAAATAAAATTTGTTTACCTACCGATCGCCGCCTTTTTGCATACCGATCAGATAACACCCCTATTTAAACCGGGTTTCTCACTGCTCAGAACAATGCAGGAACACGGCATTTTTCAGGCCGAAACACAGTATATTACTTGGCCTTCAGATCCCATAAAATGGGAAAAAACGCAACGAACGGAGATATAAAATGACACAGATTGAAGCGGCCCGAAGCCATCAGATTACAGAGGCCATGCATCAGGTTGCCCAAAAAGAGGGCCTTACCGCTGAACAGGTGCGCGAAAAAGTGGCCGCCGGTGTGGTGGTGATTCCCAAAAACCGCAACCGGGATTTCGAAGCACGCGGCATCGGCCAGGGGTTGAAAACCAAGGTAAATGCCAACATCGGCACTTCCCCAAGCCACCATGATCTGAAAGAAGAACTGGTCAAACTCGATACGGCTGTTGCGGCGGGTGCGGATGCGGTGATGGATCTTTCCACCGGTGGCAACCTCGACCTCATATTGGAAACTATATTGAAACGCTCTCCGCTCATGGTCGGCACCGTTCCGATCTATAAAGTCGTTAGCAAATTGATGGCAAAAAACAAAACTCTACCGCAGATGACCGCGGACGACCTTATGGAAGAAATCGAACTGCAAGCCGAGGCGGGAGTCGATTTCATAACGGTGCATTGTGGTATCACCCGACAAAGCTTAAGCGCCCTTAAGGGGTGCAACCGGATAATGGGCATGGTGTCTCGCGGTGGCAGCTTTATCGCCGAATGGATCACCGCCAATAACAAGGAAAACCCCCTGTTTTCCCAATACGATCGTCTGTTGGAAATCTGTCGGCAACACGATGTTACCCTCTCTTTGGGCGATGGACTGCGTCCCGGGGCAATCCATGATGCCGAAGATCGTGCCCAAATTTCCGAGCTTTTAATTTTGGGCGAGCTGACGCGCCGCGCCCGCAAGGCCGGTGTACAGGTGATGATCGAAGGCCCCGGCCATGTTCCGCTGGGACTCATTGCCGGAGATGTGCAATTTCAAAAACGTCTTTGTGACAACGCCCCTTACTACGTGCTGGGGCCTTTGCCCACCGATATTGCTCCGGGATACGATCATCTGGTAGGCGCCATCGGCGGAGCCGTGGCCGCTGCCAGCGGTGTGGATTTCTTATGTTATCTGACACCTGCCGAACACTTGCATCTGCCTACGGTCCAGGATGTCCATGACGGGGTCATTGCCACGCGGATTGCGGCCCATATCGGAGATCTGGAAAAGGGGTTACCCGGGTCCGAGGAATGGGATCGGACCATGTCCATAGCGCGGCGGAAATTCGACTGGGAAACCATGTATAACCAGGCCATCGACCCGGAATTGGCTCGCAAGCGCCGCATGCAGTCGGAAGATCATGATCGGGATGTCTGCACCATGTGCGGTGATTTTTGCGCGATTAAAACCTTTGATCGCATCATGCTTTAACGGACTTAGGAGCCTTGTTTGGTCTTACAAGCGAATTGCCCGAAAGCCTCACCATCCGGTAGCGACAGGAAACGATTGGATGAAAGATTTGACCGCAATTCAGAAGATTCGGTACTCGCGCAACATCCTGGTTCCGGAAATCGGCACTACCGGACAGCAAAAGCTTTTAAGGGGCCGGGTCCTGGTGGTGGGTGCCGGAGGATTGGGCAGTCCTGCCTTGTTTTACCTGGCTTGCGCCGGCGTCGGGACTATCGGTATTGTGGATGGGGATCGAGTTGAATTGTCCAACCTGCAGCGACAGATTTTGTATACATCGGAGGATCTGGACGATTTGAAGACCCATTCGGCCCAAGAAAAATTGCATCGTCTGAACCCGGATGTTTGTATTGAACCTTACAGCGAGCCGTTTACTGCAAAAAACGGCCCCGCGTTGGCAAGCCGGTATGACTTTGTGATCGAGGCCACGGATAATTTCGAAGCCAAGTTTCTGGTCAACGACATATGCATTCATGCCAAGGTTCCCTTCTGCCATGCCGGCATCTTGGGAATGTTCGGCCAGGTCATGACCATCGTGCCCGGCCAAGGCGCCTGTTACCGTTGCGTGTTCGGCGACATTCCCGAGCCGGATCAGGTGTCCTCCACCGACAAAGTCGGGGTTTTGGGGGTGGTGCCTGGCGCGCTGGGGAGCATACAGGCCGCCGAGGCCGTCAAATTCTTGACCGGCAGCGGAAAATTGTTGCTCGGGCGGCTGTTGACCTACGACGCCCTGAATTTGATATTTCGGGAAATCGAACTGCCGCCGCCATGTTGCGACGTATGCCGGGCAGCAAAACTCATTGAATAAAAAAGGAGATGACCATGACCCAATTACCTCCGTTGATTATTGCGGATCGCGCCTTTCATTCCCGCCTGCTGGTGGGGACCGGCAAGTTTGCCTCCACCCAAATCATGCAGCAGGCTATTGCGGCCTCCGGAGCCGAGATTGTCACCGTGGCTCTGCGCCGTGTCGATTTGAGCGATCCCCAGGACAACCTCATGGAAGCCGTTGATAGAAATCGCTACCTGTTTTTGCCCAACACCAGCGGCGCCAGGGATGCGGAGGAAGCCATGCGTCTGGCACGAATTGCCCGGGCAGCGGGATGCGAGCCGTGGGTCAAGCTGGAAGTTACTCCCGATCCCCATTATTTACTGCCCGATCCGGTGGAAACTCTAAAGGCGGCCGAAATTCTGGTTAAAGAAGGATTCAAGGTGCTTCCTTATATTAATGCGGACCCGGTCCTTGCCAAGCGGCTGGAAGAGGTGGGAACGGTTACTGTAATGCCTTTGGGGGCCCCTATCGGAACCAATCGAGGTTTGAAAACACGCGACGCGATTCAGATCATTATCCAACAGGCGCAGGTACCGGTGGTGGTGGATGCCGGACTGGGAGCGCCTTCCCATGCGGCAGAAGCCATGGAGATGGGCGCTGATGCCGTTTTAATCAACACCGCCATTGCTACAGCCGTCGATCCGGTGGGTATGGCAGAAGCCTTCCGGCTGGGTGTGGAAGCCGGGTTTAAAGCATACATAGCAGGTCTGGGCCGACATTCTTGGGAGGCGGAAGCCAGTTCCCCCCTGACCGGATTTTTAAGGAGCAACCACGCATGAGTTTCTGGCAGAAAATCATTCAATATCGATGGGATCGGATCGAAGCGGCGATTTCCCGCAAGACGGCCCAAGACGTTCGGCAGGCTTTGCAGGCGCCTACTCGAAATTTTGACGATCTGTTGGCGCTACTCTCTCCTGCTGCGGCCGACTTTCTGGAAGAAATGGCTCTGGAGGCCCATCGCCTGACGGTTCAGCGCTTCGGTCGGACCATCCAAATGTTCGCCCCTGTTTATATATCCAGCGAATGCATCAATTCCTGTGTATATTGCGGGTTCAACCGCCACAATCAGATATCCCGCGCCACCCTAAGCGTAGCGGAAGTGGAGAAGGAAGTGATGTTTTTGCACCGACAGGGATTCCGTCACGTGCTTTTACTGACCGGCGAGTCGCCGCACCACGCACCGGTGGACTATTTGATCCGAGTCGCCAAGAAATTGCAACCGCTTTTAGCGTCCATATCCATCGAAATCTATCCGCTAACAACGAATGACTACCGCCGTATGATCCAAAACGGCGTGGACGGATTGACCGTTTACCAGGAAACCTACCACATAAAACGGTATGCCGAGGTCCATCCAGCCGGTCCCAAACGCAAATACCGCTGGCGTCTGGAAACCCCGGAACGCGGGGGTCAGGCCGGATTCCGTCGCCTGAATATCGGCGTTCTATTAGGATTGTCCGACTGGCGCGTGGACGGCGCCTTCGTGGGGTTACACGCCTCCTATCTGGCGCGCCGCTACTGGCAAAGCCACGTGTCGGTCTCCTTTCCACGCCTGCAGCCTGCGGCCGGAGGATTTCAACCCCAATTTCCCGTAAACGACGCTCATATGGTGCAGCTCATGTGCGCGCTGAGACTCTGTTTGCCCGATGCAGGCCTGGTCCTCTCCACGCGCGAACCCGCCAGCCTGCGCGAGAATCTGCTGCCCTTAGGGATTACCCAAATGAGTGCGGGCAGCAAAACCGCACCGGGCGGTTATGCCGCCAAAGAAAACGTCGAGGGCCAGTTTGAGATCAGCGATCTTCGCAGCCCACAAGAAGTAGTCAGCATGATCGCCGCCCATGGCTACGAGCCGGTCTGGAAGGATTGGGATGTGAGTTTCTTGAACCCGGCACAGCTTTGAGTGGCAGCGCTTTCTTCTGTTTACAGGGACAGGCGGTTTGTTTGCGATAACCCGGGAAATGGACCGTATGCAAAAGGAGCCTTTTATGCTGATTCATATCACGCTCAACGGTAAACCCCACGCGGTTGAACACCGCATGGATATCTTATCGTTGCTGGAAACATTGAAGGTACCTCCGGCCAGTGTTGTGGTGGAGCGCAATCGAAATATTTTACACCGGGACATGTTTGATCGCATTGTTTTAAAAGACGGTGATGAACTTGAACTCATTCGATTTGTAGGTGGCGGATGAATCGTAAAGAACGTTTAATAAAATTAAAGGCGATCGATATTTATCCGGTCACCTGCCAAAAACTTTCGGAAGGCCGAACCAACCTGGAAGTGTTGGCGGGGGTCCTGGCGGGCGGCGCCAAAATCATTCAGCTGAGGGAAAAGCATTGGGACAAGAAGGATCTCTATGAACTGGCCACTGAATTCCGCAAACGCACCCGCAGCCACGATGCGCTTTTGATTATTAACGATCATGTGGATGTGGCCCTGGCTGCAGGAGCCGACGGGGTCCATCTGGGTCAGGAAGATCTGCCCATCAGGGCGGCACGAAAAATCGCCCCGGAGCTGATTATAGGCGCTTCCAGCCACAATCTCATGGAAGCCCTAAAGGCCGAGCAAGACGGAGCCGATTACGTGAACATCGGTCCCATTTTCCCCACTAAGACCAAAGAAAATACGGGCCCTTTTCTGGGACCTGGAGCCATCAGTGAAATCGGGCCGCAGCTCACCGTACCCTTTACCACCATGGGCGGTATCAGTCCGGAAAATATCGGTCTGGTTCTGAAAGCGGGTGCACGCCGTGTGGCCATGATCACCGGCATAACGCGTGCTGCGGATATCGCCGCAAGGGTGCGCCGGCTCCGCAAAACCATCACGGATTATTATGACCGTTGACATTAGCCGATTCGGAAATTCTATCCCGTTGTAAGCGGGACAAATAAAGGGATTTGCTTATGGCTTGAATTTCTTCCTCGGAAGTGGCATGGCGGAAGGGCGGCGCAGAGGCCGCCCTTTTAAACGCTAGAGATGTAGCCTCCCCGGCGCATAAAAAAAGAAAAACCATAATAGCTTGTTAATAATATTTTACGCCAATGCCAAAAAGAGAAGCGTCTTCGCTGCTCATTTCCTTCCACCATCTTACTTGAGCGAGCGATGCGGTTCGCAGCCCATTGCAGAGTTCCGGTGCAGAAGTATCAAAGGAACAGGTTTTCACCTTGAAGAAAATATTCGTTCCTTCTTTGAAAAATGAATCGGACTCGAAATACATGCCGCCTTCACCGCAGTTAAGCATTTTGGCATTAAAGATTTTATCTTTATTAAAACAGTTGCATATAACCGATGCTTCACATTTATGGCGTTTATCAGCTCTTTTTTTCATAGGGTATAAAAACTCCTGATTTGCGGCGGATTCGGGGTTTAATCCAAAGGTCGCTCCTACTTGAGCGGTTTAAGGCACGGTCAGGTTAAGAATATTGTTGTAACTCCCGAAGCAGTTTAAACAAGTCTGGTCATTTTGGGGATCTTCTTTCCACTGCCCGTCAACCAGAAACTTATACTCGTAGTTTCCGGGAGGTAGAATCACAGCCTTATTCCACACGCCATTCCTATCCTGCTTCATAAGATGTTTTTTGGGATTCCAATTATTAAAATCTCCCATTAAAACGACCTCGTTAGCCTCTGATAAATTAATGGAAAATGTTACCTTTTTCCGTTCGATTTTCTTTTTTGATTTGACCTTTGCCATGCCGTACCTCCTCATATACAATTGTTTTGAAATGTTATGTCAGGTTTAATTAAAATATGTTGTTATCAAATTATAATTAAATCTGTCCATAGACAGAAGCCTTCATTTTGATGGTAAGAATCCCTATGGTGCGGGAATTTATCCCACGCAATCGGGAGAAAAACTGATAAGATAAATTTTTGTGGTCAGGCTCACTTTTTGCGCAGTTTAAGCCAATTAAGGGTGTAAATCAACAAGTCGGATTTCCGACTTATACGTGCGATGAGGCTATTCTCCAAATCCATAGTGGAACATTTCGTATTCGGTTTTTCCCCCGAGCAACGCATCTATCTTATCTTGAGTTTCCTGTCTTTCCTTGCTTAACAACCATTTCTCCCAGTAATCAGAGGACTTCCAGGTACTGATGACCAGAAACGTATCGGGCCTGTCGAGGCTTTTTAGCGTTTCACCAGAGATATAACCCGACTGGTTTGTAGCAAGCACTCTCATTTGTCTAAACAGAGGTATCATTTCCTTTGCCTTGTTTTCCGGTACAGTCCGTTTAATTAGAATTTTAACAGCCATTTTGCCCTCCTTTCATATAAAAGATGGATTTAGCTTTTATATTTAAGCAAGATTCCTTGTGGTGGTTATTCCTCATAAACATGTGCCCTCGTTACCGGCAACGTATTGTCCAATCCTTTGGAGACAAGAATCTGAAACAGGCGAGAATCGCCGTACTTAAATCCTGCTGCCGTACTGTTTAAAAACAGACGCCATTGCCTCACAAACGTTTCATCAAACAATTTCCTGATTTTCTCTATATTTCCTTCAAAATTTTCTGCCCATTTTTCAAGAGTTTTTGCATAGTGAAGCCGCAAATTTTCTACATCCAGAATGGAAAAACCGGTTTTCCCCATTTCTTGCACAATTTCGTGAAGTGTCGGAATATAGGCCCCTGGAAAGATATAACTAAACGTCCAGGGATCTCCGGTAGACGGGGTATCTTTTCCAATGGTATGTAGCAGAGCCAGCCCGCCGGTTTTTAATAAGTCCGAAACTTTTTGAATAAAAGTAGGAATAAATTTTTTTCCTACGTGTTCCATCATGCCTATGGAAACTATTTTATCAAATTTATCATCTAACTGTCTGTAATCCTGATATAAAATTTTAAGCTGATTTTGAAGCTCCAATTCTTCAATTTTACGATTGGCGTATTCGAACTGATTTTTCGATAGCGTAATTCCAACTCCGGTTATGCCATATTTCCGGGCTGCATAGATAAGCATTCCACCCCAGCCGCACCCGATGTCGAGAAGCGATTCATTAGGCTTAAGCAAAAGTTTGCGGGAAATATGTTCGTATTTGTTCCATTGTGCCTGTTTCAGAGAATCGTCCGGCTTTGAAAAATACGCACAGGAGTAAGTCATGGTCTCGTCAAGATAGAGTGCATAAAATTCATCGCCCCTGTCGTAATGAAAGGAAATGTTTTTTGGGGCTCGTCGCAGGGTAGAGCTTTTCAGCAGCGAAAGGATAAGCGGTCGAAATTTTTGCCAGAAAGGTAGGCAATGCTCGTCAAAATTAACGGCGAATCCCAGACGGAAAAGTTTTAGAAGATCCTTCTCTATTTCCAGATCTCCCTCCATATAGGCTTCTCCAAACCCTAAAAATCCTTTTCTGATGATTTTTTTGGCACAACTTTTGGTTTTCAGGCGTAATATTACCTCTGGAAAGTTTCCAAAGCATATGGCATCACCATCCCAGAATTCTATGGTAAAGCATGCCGTTGGGTCGGTTTGATGCATCATTTGGGCGATATTTTTAATGACCTTTTTCATAATCATATTCCTTATATCCCCTGTGCCGGTCTAATATTCATGCATCCGCCAAATGCCTGTATAAAAGAATTTAGGGGGCTTCACCCCAATTGGCCTTGGGCCCGTAGGGCCAATACCCCGGAAGGAATAAGAGAATAATGAAGTAATGGAGCTGGTGAAATAGAAAAAAATTCACCCCAGTACGATCTGCCGGACCTACAGGGCAGGCTGGGTAAAATGATGGATTTTAAGGAGGTTCTGACAATCTAAACACTTTATTTCCGCTATTACCCCCAATATCCCAGTATTCCATTCTTCCATACCGAAGGCATAAACAGGTTGTCATTAAAAGACTTGTGATTTCGTAAGGTTGTAGAATTCCCCAAACATTTTATATATATTAAACTATAATTCATTTTGTCCATAGAGGCAAGTCTTTATTTTGATGTTGGGAACCCCTATGGGGTGGGAATTTATCCCGCGCAATCGGGAGGAATACTGATAAGATAGGTTGTTGTGGGCAGGCTTATCCTTTCCACAGGTCCACATCGATAATTCCTAACCTTGCGGCATATCGAACCAGCTCTATGGTGCTGTGGATATTAAGCTTGCGCAAAATATTTGATCTATGGTTCTCAACAGTTTTGGGGCTGATGAAAAGTTTTTCTGCGATCTGTTTGGTGGAAAGCCCCTGGGCCAGCAACACCATGATCTCTTGCTCTCGGGAGGTCAGCGTTTCATAGGTGGCATTAGTAATCTTCGCCTCTTTTTCCGGGAATTCCATAAGCTTTTCAACCACCTTATGGGAGACGGAACTGTCCATAAAATACTCTCCCTTCAAGACAGTCTCTATCCCCTGTAAAAGTCTGTCAGAGGCCGATTCCTTGACCACATATCCTGTGGCTCCGGCCTGAAATGCCTTGACAATATAATCTACTTTGGAGTGCATGGTAATAATCATGATACGTGTTTTCGGCGATGCATTCTTAAGTTCGTGGGTCAGTTGAATGCCACTTTGATCCGGCAAAGACATATCCACCAGCGCCAGATCAGGCTTGAGCTTTCTCGCCATTTGGAGTCCATCACGTCCGTTTCCAGCCTCCCCGACCACCTCAAATCTATGGTTGCGTCCGATGATCGCTTTGATGCCTTCTCTGAAAAGGGGATGGTCGTCTATTATCAATATGGTTTTCTTATGAATCACTCTTGTTGTCCTTATAAGGAAGCGTAATAGAAATCTTTGTGCCCTGCATGGGTTTTGATTGAATTTCCATTTTACCTTGAAGCAATTTAGCCCTTTGCTCCATGCTCCGAATTCCCATTCGTTTCTCTTCGGATATAGTTGCCAATCGTTTTTGAACATCAAACCCCTTACCATTATCTTCTATACGAAGGATAATGGCAGGGAAAGCTGCAACCAGTCTGATGGTCACATGGTCAGCGTCAGCGTGCTTTTTGATGTTGGCAAGACCTTCTTGAATCAGGCGATACAGGTTGATTTCAGTGTCAAAATCCAGCGTTAAAGCTTTCATGCCGGCGGAATGGAAATCAACATTTATTCCATTATCTTCAGAAAAATCATGACAATACTGAAAAATGGCCTGTACAAGTCCCATTTCATCGAGCACTGAAGGTCGTAAATAATATGAGAGATCCCGGACTGCTTTGATGACCTCCTGAAGCATTATTGACATTTGAGACATTCTTTTCCTGATCTCAGGGCTTATATTTGGCTGATTATCAAAAAGCGTTTCACAGCCAATTTTTACCGCGGAAAGCTCTTGCGCCACGTTGTCGTGCAGGTCACGGGAAATCCTCTGACGCTCACTTTCCTGAGTCCTCATAAGCTCCTGGGTGAGGATATTAATATGTTCTTCAGCCCGTTTTCGTTCGGTGATATTGCGCAAAGAGCCGATAATTTTTACAGGATTGCCATGTTTATCTCGTATCAGCTTTGCCGTTATCGAACAATGGACTTGAGAGCCGTCTTTGTCTGTCATCAGCGCTTCATAGTCAGTGACTTTTCCATTTTTCAGAAGCGCTTTTAGAAATTCCTCTCTTGTTTTCGGATCAACATATATATCGGATAATGATTTTCCTATGATCTCGTCTCTGCTGTAGAACGAAATATCTTCTATCGAGGGACTGGCTTCTATAATTATTCCATCAAGGGTTACTTCATAATAAACATCCTGAATATTTTTAAAAATGTTGCGATATTGCTCTTCGCTCTTTCTCAGTGCCTCCTCCGCCCGCTTTTTTTCGGTAATATCAGTAATAAATGCAAAGGCACCCAGCACCTCGCCCGATTTATCCCTGATTGTGGTGGCTTTAAAATATGTTGGTAGGTCTTCACCGTTCCTTTTCTTTAGGGTAATTTCAAAACTACGATGGAGTGTGGTGGATATCTTTGAAGTTTGTTCAATAAAAATCTTTCGGTTCTCATCATCAACGAAGTCAAAAGGTGTTTTCCCCATCATCTCATCTTGACTGTAGCCAAGCATTTTGCAAAGAGCCGCGTTGACTTCGATAGTTTTGAGTTCAGGATTTATCAGCCAGCATCCTTCCGATGTAATTTCCAGAAGGGTTCGGTATTTCTCTTCGCTTGTTCTCAGCGCCTCCTCTCCTTGTTTCCGTTCGACAATTCTTCCCGTTAGCCCGGCAATAGCATTGATCAAATTTCTTTCTTCTTTAAGGAATGGGCCTTCATCAACTTCCGGATTTTTTCCCAGGTAATAAACCTCCAAAACACCGCTCGGCTCACCATGCACTTTAATGTCGCAGGACTGCTTCCAAATGGTCTCCCGAAAATTGTCTGTTCTCCATTCTCGGCCGTGTATTATGACCCGTGCACAAGTGATTCCCGGATATTGCCACGAGGGAGGAATAAGATTAACGATACCCTTAAGTATCTCCTCCAACGAAATATCCTTCTGCTCAACAAGATTGGCAATACCATAAAGGCAGTTGAGTTCCTTGACCCGTTCTCCACTATCATGGGTTTTCTGCCTCAGGGCTTCCTGTTCAAGTTTTCGTTCAGTGATGTCTTGCCAGATGCTGATGATAACACCCGGTTCCTCATCAAAAAATCGTTCAAACAAAAAAGCATTGACGTTAAAATGGCTCACATTGTTCTTTGTTGTCATCCGGAACTCGGCATTACGGCAAAAACCATCGAGGCGGACCTTCTTTTCCAGCTCAGACCAACGGTTCAAAGCATTGGCATTGAGTTGTTCAAGCCAGCTGAACATACGGGTCTCAACGACATCCCGCCACTGTCGTCCAAAGAACGTGCAGAAGGTCTCATTGACTACGATAATAGTATGCGTCGAGTCCGTAATCACGATACCGTCGGCCGAGGCATGCAGCAGCGTCTCGAAGAACTTTACGGTCTGCCGGGTGGCTTCTAATTCGCCTTTCCCAAGTCGTTTGCTCATAATAATTCCAATTCGCTTCTCTCTCAGGCATTAATAATTTCCCAACAGACAAACAACGAAAAGGCCCATATTTTGGTACAGTTTTTAAACTGTATATGAGCCTTTATCTATCACATAGGGTTACCCCCTGAATTTGGCTGTTATTATCTTATTTTTATGTTATTTTAATAGATTATATATCATTTTGAATCGGGCTTTCCATTTTCGTTTAATCATAAAAATTATAGATAACCATATAATTTTATAATAAAAAATTTATTACATATTTAAAAAAATAAGTCTATAGGATAAAGTGCTTATTTTTATAGGAAAATATCCTAAAAATATAGGGACTTATCCCGAACTCAAATCAAATATTACCTTCAATGGCATAATGTTAATGGACAATAGAATATACCATTCTGCCCTGAGTAACTTCTCAATAAATTATGGATTCGGGTCAACATGATTATTTAATACAACAGAACTTATTGAGAACTTACTGCCCTGGCATTCAGCTTGTTGGAATTATTTACTATTCCGGTGGGAAGATAGGTAAGGTTCAGCACACTGGCTTCTAATTTTGTGCTAAATGGCGTTCATTTTCTCCGATAAAAATAAGGTTACTGAGTTTCTCTAAGTCGCCAAAGTTCTTTTGCAACACATTCCTACCAAATGCATAAATGGTCCTAAGATTATTAGTATCAATAAAGATTTGATAAAAATTGGTTCCATGATCTTTGATAGTATTGATCAATTCAAATGCCGAAGTTCCATCAAAATCACCATTCAATTTCAGATGAAGACTGTCCCTGGTTGTATAAGATAAAATTTGAAAATTTGCTGCCATTGCATATCTCCTTTAAATATCAATCTAATTATACGTCTCGGAAATTCTACAACTTATCGAAAATAAAAGTTTTTAATGGTAACCTGTTTATGCCATCATTCCATTATTCCAATTGGGGCGAAGCCCCTAAGTTCTATTTTTATTATCAGAGTTTAATTCGCTCTGTCCATAGGGGGAAGGCTTCATTTTGATGGTGGAGACCTTTATGGAACGGGAGTTTATCCCATGCAATCGGGAGAAAAACGGATGAGATCGGTTGTAACCGTTCAAATATACGCTTTTGAATTATTTTAGCGCCGAAAGTTCCTGATGTAACCGTCATAAAAAATAAAATTTTTTAATCAAGTCAGAAGTTCTTTGAGCCTCAGAGCATTTTTAGGTGCATGCCCCATCGCATCATTGTCAAAGTAAACATAAGTATCTACGTCCCATTTTTTTATTTTTTCAGCCCAGTTACTAATTTCGTTCTCTGAATATTCGGACACATATAGTTTTCTTGATCCATGCAAACGGATATAGATAAAATTAGATGTTACTGCTTCAAGATAGGGGTAGCGTCCCGCAGTATCTGAAATACACCAGGCAATATTATGTTTTTTTAGAGAAGATAGCGCCTTTTCTTCCAACCAACTCGGGTGTCTTGCCTCTATAGCGACGCTCTTATTTTTTGGCAGAAAGTTGCAAAATAAATCGAAAACTTCCTTATCAAAGATCAGTGTGGGCGGGAGCTGGAAAAGAATTGCCCCAAGTTTTTCTTTTAATCCCGCCAACTCACCAAAAAACTTTTTTAATGGTTCTGCGATATCTTTTAGCCTTTTGATATGGGTAATGTAACGGTTCGCTTTGACCGACCAAATAAACCCATTCGGTGTTTTTTCCCTCCAGGTTTCGTAAGTTTTGTGAGACATGGATCGGTAGAAGGTCGCGTTTACTTCAACACTGTTAAAGTGTTTTGCGTAGAATTTCAACCAATCGGACTTGGGACAGCTCTTCTCATAAAATACTTCTTTCCAGTGATCATAGTTCCATCCGGAGGTTCCGATATGTATCTTGTTCTGCATTTGAGATAAAACCATACCCAAAAAGCCCTATCCCTTGTTCTATTCCGAGATCATTTCTTTTAACCTTTCAATACTTAATATCAGATTTGGCAATGTTGACATATAGGGCTTTTTGGCTGCAACAAACTCCACTGCATCTCCATAACCAAAACCTTCGACACAGGCAAGATAGGCAACAATCACTGACGGAGAGCGCCCCACACCTGCATTGCAATATACCATTATTCTATGGTCTTTGATATGATCTCTAATAAAAACGACTGCTTCTTTAAGTTGATCTTCAGGTATTGGCTGCATATCTACTATAGGAACTTTATAATAAAGACACCTTGCGTGAGAAAGATCTATTTCTTGAGCTACACACAATAATGTATCAATCCCGGCAGGGGGATCTTGGGCATCTTCAAAATTGCCAATTGCTAAATTTTTTAAAATATAATTCATTTCAGGGGTAATCCAAAGCTACGCCTCCTAATCGTGGACCCTTTATTCTTTAAGGATGTCCCAAATCATTACAGCCAGAGGAGGCAGGCTGAAGGACCAGTGCCGTGCGGTTGGGGAGATATAGGCTGAGCAGATTACATGGCCGTTCCATTGAAGTGTCGAACAGAGTCAGATGATATTGGTCCGGGTGTAAACGGTTGTGACCCCCATATTCCGGCGCATCACTGTTTAAAATCATACGGTATTTTCCAGGCGGCGCTTCGAAGCGATAATCCGAATACGAGCGTTCAGGATGAAAGTTGAAAATGAATAGAAGTCCTGCTCTTTCAAAGATAATAATTTTATTGTCCGAGCGCTCGTGAACAAGGTGTATTTCATCTGATTCCAGCAGGTTATAATCCCTGGATAGCGATATCATGTCTCGATCAAAACGGGCGAGGAATTGATACTTCAGGTTTTCGTCATCCACCAGACGCCATTGGCGCCGGGCATATCTGTAAGACCAGTTGTTCCCTTCCCGCGGAAAGTCGATCCATTCGGGATGTCCGAATTCATTACCCATGAAATTGAGATAGCCATTACCCGCCGTGGCCAAGGTGATGAACCGGACCATTTTATGCAGAGCTATTCCGCGGGCCACGGTATGGTTATCATCACCCACCTGCATGTGATCATACATATCCGCATCAATTAAACGGAAGATAATCGTCTTATCGCCCACCAGGGCCTGGTCGTGGGACTCGGTGTAACTGATGGTCTTTTCATCCCTTCTCCGGTTGGTCAATTCATACCAAAGATGTCCCATGTGCCATTCCTCATCCGGAGCATCTTTGACAAGTCGTATCCAGTTGTCGGGCACTCCCATGGCAAAACGATAATCAAATCCAACGCCGCCAGATGAAATCGGGACAGCCAGCCCGGGCATTCCGCTGATATCCTCGGCTATGGTAACTGCATCAGGGCGCACATCATGGATCAGTTTGTTGGCCAGGACCAGATAGGTAAGAGCATCTTCGTCGACGTTGTCGTTAAAATAGTCGTCGTAGGAAGTAAATGCTTTTTCCAAACCGTGATCCATGTAAAGCATACTGGTCACTCCGTCAAAACGGAAGCCGTCCAAATTATATTCATCCAGCCAGAAACGGCAGTTGGAAAGAAGGAAATGAAGCACCTGATGCTTTTCGTAGTCAAAACACCTGGAATCCCAAGCATGGTGTATACCCCGTGGCCCTTCATGAAAGTATTGATACAGTGTACCGTCGAATCTGCTCAGACCCTCCACCTCGTTGGAAACCCCGTGTGAATGAACCAGGTCTATAATCACCCTCAGACCGGAAGCATGAGCGGTATCCACAAGCTCTTTGAACTCCTCCGGTGTTCCGAACCGGGACGAAGCAGCAAAAAAGCTCGAAACTTGGTAGCCGAAAGAACCGTAGTAAGGATGCTCCTGGATCGCCATTAATTGCAGTGTATTGTAGCCCGTCGCAGCAATACGCGGAAGGATTTGTGTGGTAAATTCTCTGTAAGAGCCGATTTTCTCCTCTTCCTGAGCCATACCCACATGGGCTTCGTAAACAAATATCGGGTCCGGCGGAGACTGAAAATCGATGCATTTCCAGTGATACGGATCCGGCGGGGACCAGACCTGGGCATTAAAAATCAGCGTATCAGGGTCCTGAACAACGCGACGGGAATAGGCGGGAATGCGATCTCCCTTGCCGTCAGGCCAGTGGACACGGATTCGATAATGATCGCCGTGTTTCAATTTATCTTGGGACAAACGCATTTCCCAATGACCATCTTGGGTGATCCGGTGCAGCGCAAAGTCTTTTTTTTCTCGCCAGTTCGTCATATCGCCAATCAGATAGATCCGGGTGGCATTCGGCGCCCACTCACGAAAAACCCATTCACCGTTTCGGAAATGCAATCCAAAATATTCGTGGCCGGCGGCGAAGTCCGATAGGCTCCTTTTGCCCCGGGTCAGGCGCGATTCTGTTTCGATTTTTTTCAGCAAGCGGCGGCGAATGGTTGTCTTATACCGCGTCAGGTAGGAGTCTTGGGATAAAAAACGCTTGAGTATGGTATTGATATGATTGTCTTGACCCGAACTTTTTGGATTACCTGAGGTTTCAAACATAATTAGACGTCTCGGAATTTCTACAATTTGTTGAAAATAAAAGTTTTTTTAGGTTTAAATTTTTAACTCGGACATGGCCCCAGTGAAATAGAAAAAAGTTTCACGGGGTAAAAATAATGGAATGTTGGAATAGTGGAATAGTGGCGTCTAAAGGAATCTTTATTGTTTATGGTTTTTTAACTAACTCTGTCGAGATTAATTTTTTCAATAACCCTCTTTTCCATTTTCCCAAAACGCATTATTCCATCATTCCAGTATTCCAATATTCCAATTGTGAGCAAAGCGAGCTAAATTCTCTTTTCTTGGTTTCTTTAGTTTATGATTCGCTTGAGCGATCCGACGGTTTGTTCACAATCAGTGGCCGTCGCAGCATCTTTTCATAAAGCTCGATATACTGTCGAGCAGTTGCGGCATGGGTAAATTTGGCGGCACTTTCGGTCATGACCCGTTTGATTTGCTTTGCCTTTATACTATCAGGCAGATTATAAAACTTCATGGCTTGGTTGATGGCCCAGAAAAGCCCATTGGCATTAAAAGTCTTAAACAGGAAGCCATTGCCGGAATTGTTTTTAACATCCAGATCATTAATCGTATCATGGATCCCGCCGGTATCATGGACCACCGGAAGACTGCCGTAAAGCGGGGCTATCATTTGCGGAAGGCCGCACGGTTCAAAACTTGACGGCATCAGGATAAAATCTGAAGCCCCGTAAGCTTGATGTTCCAGCCCGTTATCAAAATCGCAGATTGCTACGCGTTTCTGAAATCCGTGATAATTCACAATGTCTCTGAATACCATTTGATAATCACCATTGGCGACAAAGACGACCTGAAGATTCTGGTTCCAGTATTTCGAAATCACCTTGTAAAATATTTTGTCTAACAACTGGCATCCCTTCTGAACCGGATCAAGCCGGGATGGCCAGAAGAAGACGGGTGCTTTTTCGTCTTTAATCAATCCCAATTTCTCCTGTAAAAACAGTTTGTTTACACGTTTGCTCAAAAAATAGTCCTCTGGACGGTAGTTTTGCTTGAGATGTTTATCTGCAGAAGGATTAAAGGAAGGATCCGGCGCATTCAGTATTCCAACGGCACAGCCAGCATGATATTTATTGGCCAATTCCCGTTGTGTGGGAGGTTCGATAAAATCATGCTGCCCTTTGACGACTTCCAGCAGGAATGTCGGGCTGACAATATTCACAAAATGAGCGGCAAAAATTCCAGTGGTGAGCAAATCTACAGGGTTGGTATCCCGTACGTCTTCATAATTCGTGGCCATATTTTCGTAATACAAATGTTGCCAAAAACAGGCGGCATCAATACCCCTATCCTCCATATAGGCCAGTGTTGTCTTTATCGTGTGTACATTGTGAATGGTAAAAAGGCATGGAATTTCCATTTGCCTGGCCATCGCCGGAATGATACCCGTCATCCAATCATTACAATGAATTAAATCCGGTTGGATCTGGGGGACGATGTGATTGATCACTTCACGCTGAAAAGCCAGGGCGAGTTTAATGTTTTCTTCTCCGTAGGCAGAATAAACACGGTTGATGTAATAAAAGGCCCTGTCTTCCGCCAGATGGATGCGATCATCGGGCATTTTGCGCTGAATTTTATTGAGCTCTTTTTTTAAAACAGGGGCCAATCCGTTACTAAAGATGGAACGGTAGTCCGGAATGGCGACGTGCACGTCGGCTCCCTGTTCAAACAGGGCACTGATCAGTGCTGCCGAGACGTCGGCAAGCCCCCCTGCTTTGGCGGTAAAAAAAGAGGCCATACCTCCCATACGGTCCGGCAAATACGTTATCTCCGGAGTTACAATGAGAATGCGTGGATTGCTCTGTGGATGTGCCATGGTCAGCTCTTATATCGGATAAACCGGAACCGAAGAGGGTTTAAAATTCCCAATCATCAATTTTCAATTTTCAATCCATAGCCCGGATATTTCACGAGTGCGAGGCGTTCATTTGCAAGGCATTCGAGGGCGCAGCCCCGCTGATAAAGCGGGATAAACCTCCGTATCCTTAATTAACGCGAATTAACGCGGCTCGCAGATCCCGCGAATAGCGGGGAAATGGGCGCCTCGCACTCGCCCGCAGGGTGAAAATTTTTGAGAAATTGAACAAGAAAATTTTCGGTATAAACTGTCACCTGACAACTAGAAGCAAAATTGTAAATAACAAACAGTTTTCATTACTAATAAAAAACGTCTCGAAAATTTTCATGAAATATTCGGGCTAGGCCCATGTAATAAGCCCGGATGCAAATTTGATCCGGTCATCTCCCCTGGGTATAACCCTGACAGTAAAACCATATCGACCTGTAGCGCCACAGGTTATGGTACATTCGTAAAGACATTCACCATTCCCGCGGTTTTCCTTTACGGTCATTTTTTCAGATTGGCTGTCAGCAATGCTATCCACCGTCTTCAGGTTCCCGTAATAGAGTTCAACTTCTATCTCATCAGGATCAAGTTGTCCAAGGTTCACAACCGCTGTTACTTCAAAGCTATCTCCCACCCAAAACGGGCCTTCGGCTTTTCGTACAGGATGTTCAATCCTGATTTTTCCCCACAGGGTGCTGAGTCGTTTATACTGGGCGGAAAGAATTACGGCTTCCTTGGCATTATCTGCAGTCAGATGCGCAAAGCCTTTTGCAACGGGGAGATAAAATTTCTTTTCATAGTTGTCCACCATTATACGAGCGCAAAATTGCAGCATCGCCATCTTCATTGATTCTTTCATCATTTTGAGCCACCGGTCCGGCGCATCCCCATTCTTCCTTTCATAAAAGCAGGGAATCACGTCGTTTTCCAGCACATTATAAAGGGCTTGACTCTCCACCGTATCCTGGTAGGCCGTATCAGCATACTCCTCCCCGTCTCCGATCCGCCAGCCTCTTTCTTCAGCATATCCTTCACACCACCAGCCGTCGAGGATACTTACATTTAAAACTCCGTTTGCGGCAGCTTTTATACCGGATGTACCGCATGCTTCAAAGGGCCGTCTGGGAGTATTGAGCCACACATCCGCACCCTGAACCAGGTGCCGTGCGATACTGATATCGTAGTCTTCTAAAAAGGCGATTCGGTGGCGCACCTTGGTTCTGCGGGCAAACTGGACAAGGCGTTTGATCAGTTCCTTGCCTTCGTTATCTTTAGGATGGGCTTTTCCTGCAAAGACAAACTGAACCGGATTTGTCTTTGAGGCAATGATTGCTTCAAAGCGCTCCGGATCTTTTAGCAAAAGATTGGCCCGCTTGTATGTCGCAAAGCGACGGGCAAAAGCGATGGTCAATATATCCTTGTCCAGTACCGATTCAGCATCCTTCATCATTGCTTTTGGAGCATTACGGCGCCGGTATTGTTTTATCATCAGTGCCCGGCAATGGCGAATAAGGCGACTGCGACTCATTTCGCGGGCACGCCACAATTCCTCATCATAAATATCGTCAATACGTTTGGCGATTTCCGGTTTCCCCATGTCCAAATGCCAATCCGGTCCAAGATAGCGTTCAAACAGCAGGGCGTTCTCAACGGAAATCCACGAAGGAATATGTATCCCATTTGTAATATGGGTGATGGGAACCTCATCTTCCGGCCTGCCGGGCCAGACATGGGACCACATGCGTCTGGCCACCTTGCCGTGCAATTCGCTGACACCATTACAGTACTGAGACATTCGCAATGCCAAAACGAACATGGAAAGGGAGCTGTCTGCGCCGGATTCCATGGGTTGCCCCCACGATAAAATCTCGTCAACGCTTATTTCGAGTCTGTCGGCAAAAGAACTAAGATACGGTTTTACAAGGTCGACGGAAAACTCATCGTGCCCAGCTGCCACCGGCGTATGGGTAGTAAAGACCGTGGTTCGTGAAACGATCTCCTTTGCCGTCTCAAGATTGACGTTATAGGTAGAAATCATATGGGCAAGCCGCTCCAGGGTGACAAAGGCGCAATGACCTTCATTCATGTGGCACACGGTCGGATAGATTCCCATGGCTTCGAGAGCACGCATTCCGCCGATTCCCAGCAGTACCTCCTGGGCCAACCGAGTTTTTGGACTTCCGGCATACAGACGAGAGGTTATTTCCCGAATCTCCGGGGAATTCTCCGGCAAATTGGTATCAAGAAGAATAAGAGGAATGCGTCCCACCATAATCTCCCAGACAGAGGCCCGGATTTCGCTGTCTGGACCGGCTATAGAGATGCTTATCTCATTTCCTGAACGATCCTTTACCCGTTTCACAGGCAGGTGAAAAAGATTGGTTTCCGGATATTCCTCCTGCTGCCAACCCTCCTGATCCAGAAACTGGTGAAAATAGCCACGCCGGTAGAGAAGTCCTACCCCTATTAAGGGAAGGGTAAGGTCGGAAGCCGCCTTTAAGTGATCACCGGCCAGGACTCCGAGACCTCCTGCAAACAGGGGAACACTTTCATGAATTCCGAATTCCATGGAAAAATATCCAATAGTTCCCTCTTTACCGTATGAAAATTCGCTTGGATCCTCAGGGTTTAAATCGTTCACAAAACGTTCTTCCACCCGCTGCTGATGAGCCAGAAAGCTTTCGTCTCTTGACAGTTCCTCCAGTTGTTTTTGGGGAATTAAGGTTAAAAATACGATGGGATTGCGCCCTGACTCTTCCCAGAGCCGGGGACTTATGCGACGAAAAAGTTCAATGGCATCCAGATGCCAGCACCACCAAAGGTTACGTGCCAGAACCTGAAGAAAAGAAAGGGGTTCCGGAATGGAAGAGAATACCTGAAAACTTTGTAAATAACTCATATTCATTAATCCTTTATTCTTGTTTATTTAAAGCCATATTTTCCGTTCTTTCTTTACGAACCCTTATTTATGAGTTTGTATGATGGTGTCGCTGATTATTCATGGAGCTATTGAATCAAAAAAATTCCCTGACCTCTCAACTACTCGACTATTATCAAATAGTCAATCCAAAGCTTCGAGCAGCTTCCATACTCTCACAACTTCACTTGCCCCCCAGGCCTGTGCATCACAGCCACGTTGCCTGTGGGGAAAATTTCCGTCCATGATTTCCGGCAGATGGCTTACGCATCCCTGGGATACGAGACGGGCAATGCTTGCCAGCCATGAGAAAGCCGTGTTTTTTCCTTTATCGCCGTAGGCTCTTACCCATGCTTCACAATAACTTGGGAACAGCCATGTCCAGGCAGTGCCGTTATGATACGCAGGCTTCCGTTTTAAATCTTCCCCTCCCGCGTATTGCCCCTGGTAAGGATGATGGGGATTGTTAATCGTTGTCCCGTTATGATAAATTGCAATCGGCCGGCGAACCGGTCGGTCCGCAAGGCTACGAATGCCTCCGGGGACCAGCAGTTCCTCACATGCCGCCACGATCTTACGGCAAATATTACGGTCGGAGACAGCGCCAAGTGTTACGGCAAAAAGCTGATTCGGCCTCAGGGCATCATCGGGGTCTGCCTGTACGGCCGGTTCTCCCGAATTGGCATGGAGACAGTCAGACAGGTAGCCTGATTTTTCGAGCCAAAAGAGGTTAAAAATCGACGCCTGAACCCGGGAAGCTCTATTCGTCCAGTCGCCGGCGTCTTCTGAAGGATCAATGCGTGTTAAAAAGGATAGTGCGGCAAACCAGAGAGCCTGGATTTCAATGGGATACCCTTGCCGGGGCGTCCCTGCAGGATGATTGGTGTCCATCCAGGTAAAATGGGTCGGGCTGAAAATAAGACACGATTCCGGATCCATACGGATGCCTTTGGGCGTGCCTACTTCATAAGCATTGGCTATGGAAAAAAGAATACGGCGAATCGTTCGATCACCACACTTTGAATCAAGAAATTCTTCATTTCCTTCAACACGGACCAGATCGGCACATGCAACAAAAAACCATAGCGGTGCGTCAGAGGTGTTCCGGTTTGCGGCATCTTTGCCCTGAATCATATTAGGGATCGTCCCGTTATTTTCAAACTGTCCGAACTGTTTCAGGATAGAACGGGCCTCGTCCAATCTTCCTGCTGCAATCAACCCTCTCACAAAAATCAAGGCGTCCCGGCCCCAATCGAGAAACCATGGATATCCGGCAATTACGGTATTCAAATCGTTCCTTTTTACCACATAATCATCCAGTACTGTTTGTAACGCCTCATCCGGTTTGCAACATCTTCTTTTTTCAAAAACAGCCGGTTCCCTATCAACAAACCAGGATTTTTGATTCGTAAAATAGGAATCTTGCGTACCCTCAATAGAGGCGCTCAGCGCTATGGATTCTCCTCCTTTCATGAATGAAGAAAAATAGCCCGGACTGAACAGATCCGAATCCGGATCAAGACCCCGCTCAGCCTCTATTGACCGGTGTACCATGTATTGCCATTCCGGCTCCCAAACAAAAGACCCATCGGAAATCTTCAAATTCAGCCGGTGTTCCTGCTCCGGCACAAATGTGAAGCCGTCTTTATCCGATCTTACAGCCCCGGGCCAGAAATGCTCCGGTCCCTGATATGCTTTAGTGGTCTCGTGAAAATTACGGCTTTCAATATCCGGACGCAGGATGAGCCGGACCGGCTCATGATCTGCCAGCATTCCCTGCCTGCTTTTTGCTGAATCGCGGATAAAAACCATACGCATGGAATTTTTTCCGGGAACCATCTCCACACATATGGTTAGAAAGACATGTTCCCCCTGGCCCGTCGGCACCTGATATCGCCATAAGCCTCGGGCACGGGACTGGAAACAAAAAGAATCAAAACAATCATCGCAGATTTTCTGTGAATAGCCCTGATACACCAGCCATGCACGGCATCGTGTGAACATTACCCACCGATCTTCAGGGATCTCAAGGTCCATATTGGCTGCCAGAAGGGCATCATACCTGCTGGCAAGTTCTCCCCAGGAAACGGCAGCCCGAAGCATCCCTCCGCGGCCGTTGGTCTCGAGCAAAAGGGGGGAATGGCTCGCCAGATCCGTCCGGTTATAAATCCGTTTCACCGTTGCATCCTTTGCCCGGGAAAGGAAAAGAAGCGGCCCGTCAACATGTTGAGTATCACCTGGCGTATAAACCGACAACTTCAGGGTATACGAGCGATGAGTCTTGGGCGTAGGAAGGGGAGAAAAAAGTACAAAAAACGATCCGTCCACACACTGCAGACTTTCTTCATGGTAAAGACACCGGTTTTTGTCCATGATCCTGGCGCGAAAAGCCCTATCGGCGCGAACCATTAAAAAATGATCCGGGGGTATCATTACTTCTCGCTTTTTATCACGGGGCCATCGCCAGGTTATCACCCGCGGTTCATTGCTGAACGGATTAAGACTTCGGCAGTACTCCAGGGGATTTTCCGCCAGCTTCCTTGCGGCCTTGTCCGGTTCAAATTTGCCCAGATCTCGGGTGCCGTTATAAAAATGCAGTACGTCCATGGCTTTGGCCCGAAGGCATTGCTGTTTAATTCGTTCCGGATATAATGCGGTTTTAGATTCAACCTCACAAACAATATCAATATCATGCCGGTCAGCGGTAAGACAAAAAACCTGACCGGAATCGAGGAGACAGGAATGCTTTCCGTCAGACTCGGCAATAGCCACATTCTCGCCTGAGATAAGGTCCACATACGCAGATGCATCCATGCCTGTTTCCTGGGGATTCCAGGATGCTAAAGTCTTACGCCGATCATCAAGATTCGCCATAATAAGAAGCTTTTTCCCTGACGGCAGATGGTGTCGCAGCATCACAATACAATTTCCATCACCCTGCTGGACCATTTTCAGTTCCGTTCGGTCATGAAATGCCGGATGTGTTTTGAGCAGGGTGTTGAGGCGACAGATATGTTTCACCTGATTGGTTACAGCGCCCCAGTTCAGTGAAGTTGATCCATGGACGCTGATCTTTTCCGTTGCATACCATTCCACCCCGTTGGCAAAGCCAAAGCCGCCCTGATAACTGCAAAGCGCGCACAGGGCTGTCCTCATCCGAGCAAAGACCTTAGATCGAGCGGCCAGACGAATGTTATCGTGGGTTTCAGCAAAATGTACCGTGATCCCGTCACTTACGGAGATCTCATTGGCTTCCGGAAGATAGGTTTCGATCTGGCTCCGGTCATAGTTTTGAAAAAGCTCCGAATAGGACCAGTTGAAATTGGCTTTGTTCAGGATATCCCGGGTTGCGGAAATTTTCCCACCCAGACCTTCCAGAAGAAAAATTGTATCAGGATACTGATCCCTGACAGTGGCAACAATATACTTCCAGGCTGGAACCGGAATCATATATCCCGCATCACACCGGAATCCATCCACCCCCCGCCGACACCATGTAATAAAAACATCGGCCATATATTGCCACATGTCTTTTTTGGTGTAATCGAGAGTCGTCAGGTCTGCCCAAACCACTCCCCAGGCGCCGGGCATCTCGATCTGTCCATCCGGATCCCGGACAAGCCATTGGGGGTGGGTTTCATGAAGACCGGCGGCCCATCCCGTATGGTTGATGGCGATATCAATAAAAATCAGGGCATGACGTTCATGGATTGCATCTACCAGCTCTATGAACTGCTCGAGAGGAGTAGCCTTGGGGTCAAATTCGGCCAAAGCCGGATCCACGGCGGTAAAACTAAGTGCTGCATACGGACTTCCAAACCGCCCCATACGGGCATAGGTGGTGGGAGTGGGATGTATGGGAAGCAACTGGATTATTCGGCACCCAAGCTCGCCAATAATGAAATCCAGTTTTCCTTTCAGATCACGAAAGGTTCCTGATGGCGGGATCACCGTATAACCGTTTTTATCAAGAGACCGGATCGAATCTTCATCTGCCCCGGATAGAAACTTGCCGTTCTTGTTTGGACCGAACTGACGGACAAATGCATTATAAATGATGTTTGAACAGCATGTGTGTGCCGGTTCCACGTTGATGGCGACATTAGGACCCTCCGGCCACACCGGGATGGTCTGGTTTTCACTTAAAAAGAAACTTTTGGCTTCAAAATGCCCCGCTTCACAAAAAGGGAGGGTAATCATAAAATTTTGCTCGTCAACCCGGTGCATGGGGATGTCAAACCAGTCCCGACCGAGTGGCGGCTCATCGTTATCTACTTTCTTGGTGATTTCCCGCCTGGCGGTTTGAGCGTGGCCGATGTTGGTACGAAGCCATGCATTTCCTTTTCCGGGATGTGAAAGGGAGAGCTTAAATGTCCGGGTATCGCCTCTAAATATAAGAATGCGTGTTCCCGGCGCGGGATCCTGGATGACCCAATTTGAATTATCCATCGGGCGTCACTGCTTGGTTTGTAAACAATACGACCTAAAATCTGCATTAACTTTTTTCGAAAGAGATAAATTTGCTATCGATATAATGCGGTATCGAGACATTATTGTCAATATCCACACACCGATAAAAGGCAAAATAAAAGGATAAAATCCAGATTAAATTTCGAAAAAAGTTAACCCTTCGGGAGCCTCGTCTCGACCGGATCTACTGCGTTATCAATCGATTGCAGTATTACAATACGGCTGCACGATTGATGCCTTGTCGTAGTGAAACGAAGATCCCGTTACCGGGGTATATCCGGCCGATACGAGGCTTGCAGAATTTAGGTATGATTTTATTTTAAAAGAATACTATAAAATAACGGCATTTGTGTGTCAAAGGAAAAGACATCATTATTGTGGGGAGGGCAGGGCTATATAGGAGAGGGAAATTCTGTATGTTTCTGAACGACAGACAACTGATTTAATAAATTGGAGATCTTTTCCCTGAGTTCATCGGCGGCCGTGTGGCTTTTAACGAGATACCCGTCTGCTTGAGAAAGGTGGGGACTAAACAGGTGTGTGTCATGGGCGGTAACGATAAGTACCGGTAGGTTTGGATGTCGCTTTTTAATGCCCTGCAAAACATCCCATACCAGGAATCCATGCTTTAAGTATTGGTTCAGGAGCACGATATGGGGGTTAAACGATAATATGTTTTTCATCACAGACTCGACATCATCCGTTGTTGAAACATTGTATCCTTCACCGGCAAGACTTTCTCTACATAGATCCTTTACCCACGCCTGGTTATCTATAATAAGTATATTTGCCATAAGAGACGCCACATCTATCGGGTTACGATATATACTTTTTCTTTCCTTAAAGAAATCTATACTTGCTGCCAGACAAATTTCAAGTCGTCTTAAGCTTCATAAAATATTGGTTCTCCCAGTTCTTCGAACGAAATACTATTGAAAATATGATGTCCATCATAGTCGAGGACCCGTAAGTCGTCCGTCTGACGCAAATCACTCATGATTATTTTAAATTGTAATCCATATTTTTCTTTTACTTTTTCTTCAGAAATTTCATAAGCAATGAACTTTTTTACCCCTTTTACAGCGAGTTTTTCAATAAGCTTTGAATCATTTAAAGATTCATAAGTGGTCAAAAGTAGAATGGGACCTGTGCCAGTGAAAAAGATACCTGCTTTCATAATATACCTCCTTTCTATCTATGAGTCTGTTGATTAATGAGGATTTTCGTTCAAAATCAAGGCATGCGAAAAAAATAACCACAGGCATATATTTGATATTCCGAGGATTATTTTTTGAGCATAACGCAGAGATTGTGCGAAAAGACCATTAATCAACAGACTCATCTATGCCTCGTCTTTTCTTAAAACAGGCTGCTCTTCCAGGCAGAAGGAACGCCACTTGCAGTCGAGCTGTTCGCAATCGATAATTCCTCTTTGGAAACAGTCCGCATTACCTTCAGCGCGTTGAATACTTCTAATCAGGGTCGTGATATCAAGAAAACTCTTTTTTTCAACATCCGCTCCCGTCTTGGAGGATGATACTGTCGCTATCTCCTCGTCCCCTTTCAGATTTGCAGTGCTGCCAGAGCTCTTTTGATCTTTTCTGAATAGCATATATCAATTATTTTTATGTCTCGGAATTTCAATCCACGGAGAAAAATCATGGATTATTAAAACAAAAGACCGCCTTTAACTCGGTTTTTTTAGAATAGAATGGATCGCTGCTTTTTTAAAAACAGTTTTACATTATATCGACTATAACGAGATAGCATTTTGTGAAATCGACGCCGGTAGTGTATAACTGTATTCTTCGGTATAATCTATTCCGCTTCCAACGTTCCATTTTTCAGTAGATACATGAACCTCCTGTATCGCTTTCAGCAATTTACAATTTTTGGCGCAATCCTCCTTAGGCAAATCTTTTCTGGGACAATTTTTACATGGAGAAGAAATCATATTTCCTCCTCTATCTTAGGATATTCATAACATCAGGAGACGGCCGATTTAAATTAACAATTATCAGGTTGAAATTAGCTTTGTCCATAGAGAGAAGGGCTCATTTTAATAGGCAAAATTCCTGGAAAGCGGGAACTTGTCCCGCAAAAGAGGGATAAAAGTTGATCCTTTATTCTTTCCAGAGATCAACGTCGATCAGGCCGAGCTTTGCAGCATAGCGGGTCAATTCAATAGCATTGTGAAGGCCAAGCTTGTTCATAATGTTGGCGCGATGGTTTTCAACGGTCTTGGGGCTGATAAAAAGCTTTTCAGCAACTTTTTTGCTGGACAATCCCTCTGCCAGAAAACGCATAACCTCCTGCTCCCGTGGCGTTAACGTATTGTAATCGGCATCCGTAATTTTCGCCTCTTTTAAAGGAGATTTCATAAGATTTTCAACCACCGTATGTGAAACCGAGCTGTCAAGAAAATAATCGCCTCTTGCAACAGATTCAAGCCCCTGCACAAGCCTTTCCGAGGCAGATTCTTTGACCACATATCCGGTCGCTCCGGCCTGAAATGCCTCGGCAATATAATCAATTTTAGAATGCATGCTGACAATCAAAATGCGTGTTGTGGAAAAAAGAGTTCGTATTTCCCTGGTCAGTTGAATGCCGCTTCGATCCGGCAGGGATATGTCCACTATAATCATATCCGGTTTAAGTTTTTTTGTCAGTTGAAGCCCTTCTCGTCCATTTCCGGCTTCACCAACCACCTCAAAACGAGAATCCCGCTCTATAATCGCCTTAAGCCCTTCCCTGAAAAGAGGGTGATCATCAATGATCAATATGTTTTTCTTTTCGGACACAATTTTTCTCCTTATAGGGAACTTCAATAAAAATTTTTGTTCCTTCCGTTGGGCGAGATTGAATCTTCATTTTTCCGTTTAAAAGGCCGACCCTTTCCTCCATACTTCGAAGTCCCATCCGCTTCTCCTTAACAGCCGATACCATCCGGTCATCGATATCAAATCCTTTCCCGTCATCCTCAATGCGCAGGATGATGTATGGAAAAGAAGCGACCATCTTGAGGGTTACACTGTCGGCATCGGCATGCTTTTTAATATTCCATAGAGCTTCCTGTATAAGGCGATACAAGTTGATTTCCGTGTCAAAAGGAATGGTTAGATCATCCATGCCGGCAGCGAAAAAATTAATATTTATCCGCTTTTTCTCGGCAAATTCTTCACAATATTGATAAACCGTTCGAACCAACCCCAATTGGTCCAGCCCGGGAGGGTGTAAATTATAAGCAAAATCTCTGACAGCCCATATCGATCTTTTGAGTATTTTTGACAATTCCGAAGATTTTTGTCTTACCTTTACGGATACGGAAGGCTGGCCGTCAAAAAGCGTTTCCAGACCGATTTTCAGCAGGGAAAGGTCTTGTGCCACGCTGTCATGCAAATAACGGGAAATCCGCTGGCGCTCATTTTCCTGGGCCTTCATCAGTTGTTGAGTGAGGGTGCGAACATGTTCTTCTGCCTGCTTGCGCTTGGTGATGTTCATTATATTTCCCATTATAGCAGGCTTTCCTCTATATTCGATGGCAGCTGCGATCATTTCGCACCAAATGGTTTCCCCATCTTTTTTGAGTCTTTGGACCTCATATTGATACGGGACAGATTCACCCTTCAATCTTTTGGACACTCTTTCTGCGATAACCTCCCTGTCATCAGGGTGAATCAGCGCCTTATATTCCATTCCCAGTAATTCTTCTGTTGTATAACCATGAACCTTGGCGAATCTATCATTAACAAATACAAACCTCCCATCCTGGTGAATAAAAATACCGGTAAGGGAGCTCGTTGTAAGTGTTTTATATTTTTCCTCGCTCCTCCTCAGCTCTTCCTCCACCTGCTTGCATCCGATGGTTTCTTTTTCTAACTTTTTTACCCTTTGTTCCAATTCCTCATAGGTTGGCTTTTTGGGCATTTGAATATACTCCTGATTTCAAGCTCGTTCGCTTGCCCCGCCTGCCATTGCAAACTCGCCATCCAGCCAAGTCCGCCCGGCATAGGCCTTGGTCGCAGCTGATGGCGGCCGGGCAGGACGAGGACGATTTCCAAATTTATCAAAAAATTATTGTCATGGAGGGAGTATCGCGATAAATCAAGAACCTTCGTATTTAAAAGAAAGCGATACTCTGGCACGATAGGATATGACCTTACCATCATTAATAGTCATATCCAGTTTTGTGATTTCCGCAACTCTTAAATCGCGTAGACTTTTAGTTGCTCTTGCTACTGCATTTTCCGCAGCTTTCTCCCAGGAAGTATCACTTGTTCCCACCAATTCTACGATTTTGTAAACACTGCCACTCATGTCTGCCTCCTTGCACTAAATTTTAAATGTCGAATAATCTAACCTGGGTAAAACAAAAATCCAAAGTATAACATACGATAAAATATTAAAAATTAAATGGTTATATTTTTAAATTCCCAGCAGAGTTGTTGACCTCAAATTTATTGGGAAGATCTTGAAGGTAAGACAATTAAAAGAGTGGTTCTTCGTAATTGAAGAACCACCCGCACAAGCGCAAACAATGTAGCCTCCCGCGCTTTTAAAATATTTTTAAATAATATAAAATTTTATGCAAAATATGTCTATAAGATAAAAGGTTCATTTTTATAGGGAAAAATCCCGATCTCTAGGCAATTCCCCCAGACACTATCACAAATGATTTCAATCTGTTATTATAATTTTTTTGTTGACATTTCCTGTTGAAAAGGTAGAAAAAGATAAAAAGGATTGTTGTCTTATAAAACGAGGTGAATGATGACGGATAAATCACAGGAAAAGACAGGGTCGGAAACTTTTTTTGCGGACTGGATGAAGATGACCACAGAATTATGGAACCCGATGGCTTGGATGTGGAGCGTTTTTACGAATTCATAATGAAAAGATAAAATATTGGTATCCAACTAACCTATTTATTTTAAATTCGATATACTGTTCTTTGGTTACGAGCCCTTATGCATGCGTTTGTACGATGGAGTCTCTGATTATCCATGGAGCGATTTTACAAATAAAAGCACCCCGACCTATCAAATATCTATATTTCGGGAACCATTCGACGCAATTCTTCATAAGAGAAAACAGGACCATCAACACACACATACTTCGTACCGATATTGCATCGTCCACAGATGCCTATTCCGCATTTCATGCGTTTTTCTAAAGTGGTAATGATCTGATGATCTTCGAAATCCAACCTTTTGAGTCCTATGAGAACAAACTTGATCATAATCGGCGGTCCACAGGTAATGGCTTTGCAGTTATAAGAACTTGGCGCTTCTTCGGTCAGGACTGTAGGGACAAAACCAACCCGCTCCTTCCAACCCGGAAATTCACGATCTACGGTTAGCACCAGTCTTACGCCACCGGATCGCCATTCATCGAATTCATATGTGTAGCAAAGATCTTCCGGTGAACGTGCACCGTAAATCACCATGATATCACCGTAATCCTGGCGGTTATCAAGCATGTAGAGAAGCAGTGTGCGCAACGGGGCCATGCCGATGCCGCCGGCGATAAAAAGAATGTCATGACCTTTTAACTCATCAACGGGAAAACCGTTACCCAGAGGGGCGCGCACCCCAATCTGATCTCCGATATTCAGCTGGTGTAACCGCTGGGTCACCTCACCGGTGCGCATTACACTGAATTGCAAATAATCTTTTCGAGGCGGCGGCGAGTTTATCACAAAGGTGGATTCTCCCACTCCAAAGACGGAAAGTTGCCCTGCCTGCCCGGGTTGGAATGAAAATTCACGCATCTTTTGCTCGTCGTTTAAAACTACGCGAAAGGTTAGGATGTTTGAAGTTTCCTGAATAATATCCTGAATTGTCGCCAATTCCGGGCGAAAAGGATTGGATTTAAACTCTGGCATCCACTGCCTCCTTCAACTGGTACACAATCCTGCGTATGTCTATGGATACGGGACAACTTCGAATACAGCGCCCACATCCGCAACAGGATATCATGCCGTTATATTTATCAGGGAAATAGGAAAATTTATGGCCCACTCGGTTACGGTAACGTTCAAATTTTTCGGGCCGTGGATTATGCCCGCTGGCTTCCAGGGTATAATGATAAAACATACATGAGTCCCAGGAACGTAACCGCTCGCCCTCAAGGTCCCTGGATTCATCTGTAATGTTGAAACAATAACAGGTCGGGCAGACAAACGTGCAAATTCCGCAACTAATACACTTTGAGATCATATCACGCCAATAATCCATGTCTGTAAAACGACCCGTGAAATCCTTTGCACTCTGGGTTAGATCACCTTCTCCAACACGTTTGGAATTTACTTGTTCTTGAATTCGTTGAGCTTTTTCTATCTGTTCGGGCGCCGCTTGTTTTCCCATTAAAGGGATCAGCTTCCGTCCCCGCTCATTGAGTGCTTCGATCACATAGCCATCATCCACGGAGACCATCCATAGATCACTGCCCTCCTTGTCTCCGGGACTGCTGCCCACGGATGAGCAGAAACAGGCGCTGTCTTCTGTATCGCATAGCAGGGTTGCAAACAGGGTTTTTTTCCGCCGTTGTTCATAATATGGGTCTTTATATCTGCCGTTAAGAAAAACTTGGTCAAAAGTAAGAAAACCGCGCACGTCGCAAGGGCGTGCTCCAAAAACAAGTACAGAGGATACGTCTTGGCGGTCTTCCAGATCAATGCGCTGTTTGGAGGGATCATTGTCATCCTTTTGATACCGGAAATGCAATAACGTCTCTACTTGCGGAAACACCACGTTTTTTGGACTTATTGTGCTTTGCCGGTCTAATACAACGACGTTGTCTCTGTGATACGGTAAAAACCGAACTCCCCATTTTTCATCTCCCATCTCAACCGGAACCCAGACATCCATTTCTTTGGAAAGACGCTCCAGCATAGCAGTCAGCTCACCTTGAGCAATAAAGATTTTTTCGGACATGGATTATTCTCTCTCAGCTTATCATCATATTCCCTTTTCACTGGGATCAAAGGTCAGCAAGGGCGGTTGTTTTTGAGGGTCAATCCCGGCTTCGTAGTCCAGCAACTCCTTGACAATCTGATTCAGTTTCTTTTTAATCAATGTCACCGGTATTTCCACAGGGCAGACGCGCTCGCATTCGCCACATTCGGTACAGCGTCCGGCAAGATGCATAGCGTGGATCATATGATAAAAGAATTTTTCCTTAAGATCGCAACGTTGCGCAAGCCACTTGGGGGACCTAGTCTCCGCAATACAACTGTCCCGGCACACACAAAGCGGACAAGCATTGCGACATGCATAGCAACGAATACATCGGTCAAGTTCTTTTTCCCAAAATTTCAGGCGATCCGGTAGCGAATACTGTTCTATCTTTTCGATATCCCCATAGGCTTGGTCATCGCTGGCATGGGGCGTTATGAGTTCACCGATGAGCAAATCATAAATGATCGGATTGGGATAGCGACAATGCAGGCATCTTTGTTCCAGTACGTGTTGCAGTGGAAAACGATATGTCTTTTGTGCGGTTTCAACATCCAGCTCATTGCCTTCGATATGTACCTCCTGAACATCTTTTAATGATGGCTCAAGACGCATGAGCCGACGCCAATCGACCGTGCCTTCACAAGGTATGCCCACAATATAGAGTGTTTCCCGGGTGACAAATTTTTCCTGAATTAAAGCGACCAGAGAACGGCTGTCGCATCCTTTGACACAAATCCCGATTTTTTTGTCGTCTTCCCGGACGGAAGCATTCAGAGTTTTTACTAAATAAGTACAAAGATTCTGGGAGCACAGAGGATTCCAAACCAACCGATTAAGATCTTGTGCTTGACGGATGAAAGACGGGGTAGCATGTAAAGAATCGTAACCCGGTTCCCAACCGAGCACGACCTCAAGTTTTTCGAAGACCTTTAAAAATTCTCTTTGTAATGTTTTGGTCTTGTCTTCCATAAGTACTTTTATTTTTATATTAATTCCTAATCAAAAAAATGACATTGCTGCTTTAGCGTCACTTTCTCCATGAACGCCAAGATTCGGTCCCAAACCATGAATTGTTTCGGAAAACTCTGTGACCACCTGTTGCCAGAGCTGTCCTTCAGAAGATGATACCCAGGTATAACGAAATCGATCCGTATGAATGCCCATAAACGGCAAAAATTGCTTAAGGACCTCCAGGCGCCGCCTTGCATAAAAATTACCCTTGTTATAATGGCAATCTTTAGGATGACAGCCGGATACCAGCACGCCATCAGCGCCATAAATAAGGGCTTTGACAACAAACAGAGGATCCATACGCCCGGTACATGGAATACGGATGATACGCAAATCTGTGGGCTGGTTAAAGCGGCACACACCGGCGGTATCTGCACCACCATAGGAGCACCAGTTGCATAAAAATCCCACCATTAATAAATCTTTTTTTGTTGTCGATTCCTCTTTAGAATTAACCATGCCTTTCCCCGGCACACAACACTTCGATTTCGGCAAGGATCTGATCATCCGTGCAATGTTGTAGTTGTATGGCCTTGGGCGGACAGGTAGCGTTGCACAAGCCGCACCCCTGACACACCGTATCCAGAACTTCCGCCTTTTGTGACCCGTCCCTTAAGGTCTTCCACTGGATCGAGCCAAATGGACAGACATCAATACATTTCCCGCAACCGATACACATAAGTTCATTGACTCTGGCGATCTGTGGATCTGTTTCAATTGTATCCCGGGAGAAAAGAGCCTGGGTTTTTGCCGCTGCAGCACTGCCTTGGGCAACTGAAGCCGGAATGTCTTTGGGACCCTGGCAGACCCCTGCAAGGAAAACGCCCGCGGTATTGGTTTCCACAGGCCGTAATTTGGGATGACTTTCCATATAAAACCCATACTCGTCATAAGAAATGCGCAGTTTTTCGGCCAACTCTTTTGCTCCGGCAGATGCGGCCACACCTGTTGCCAGAACCACCAGATCGGCTTCAACTTCTACCTGTATGCCGAGCAGAGTATCTATTCCCTGAACAACGAGGTGTTCTCCTTTGGGATATACTTTGCCGACTCGGCCTCGGATATACTGAACACCATAATCTTCCTGAGCTCGTCGCACAAACTCCTCGTAATTTTTCCCTGGAGCACGGATATCGATATAAAATACATAGCAGTTGCAATCCGGAATATGATCTCGTGCCAAAATAACCTGTTTGGCAATGTACATGCAGCATATTCCCGAACAATACGGACGTCCTATGGAAGGGTCACGGGACCCCACACAGGCAATAAAAACTATATTTTTGGGCTCTTTGCCATCGGACGGACGAAGAATATGTCCGCCGTACGGACCCGAAGCACTCACAAGTCGTTCAAATTGCAACCCTGTTATGACATCCGGATAATGTCCGCCCCCGTATTCGCCATAAACCGAATGGTCGACCAGATCAAACCCCGTGGCAACGATGATGGCGCCGACTTCTTCCTCAACGGTTTCATTTTCCATATCAAATCGGATAGCGTCAACCGGGCAGATCTTTTGACATATTTTGCATTTCTCTTTTATCAGATACCAGCAATATTTTGGATCAATTCTTGCTTTCTTGGGAATTGCTTGAGGAAAGGGGATATTGATTGCCGTTGTGGTATCCAGTCCCTCGTTAAACCCATCAAAGGATTTTTTTGCCGGACACTTCTCGGTGCACAGCCCACAACCGGTACAGGCGTCCCAATCCACATATGTCGCTTTTTTCCGGATACCCACTTTGAAATTACCCATATAACCCGATACAGACTCGATTTCACTATAGGCATAAAGATGGATATTTTCATTTTGAGCAACGTCAACCATTTTCGGTCCCAGGATGCATGAAGAACAGTCAATGGTGGGGAACGTCTTGTCAAGTTTGGCCATCTTGCCGCCAATGGTCGATTCGCGTTCTACCATGACAACCTCCAATCCCCCTTCAGCGCAATCCAGGGCAGCCTGGATACCGGAAATACCGCCGCCAATGACCAGCACCCGTTTATTAATGGGAACCTGTGAAGAAAAGAGCGGCTGATTAAAACGCAGCTTTTCCACCGACATTCGCACTAAATCCATGGCTTTTCGCGTATTGGCCTCTGTGTCCTTGCTGATCCAGGAGCAGTGCTCTCTGATATTGGCCTGTTCGAACATGTATCGGTTAAGGCCTGCTTTTTCCACGGCGCGACGAAAAGTAACTTCATGCATACGGGGTGAACACGCCGCGACCACGACGCCCTGGAGATCGTATTTTTCGATTGCCTGCTGGATTTCCTGCTGACCCGGTTCCGAACAGGAATACATATAATCTGTGGCGTAAACCACATCCGGATATTCCAGAGCTTTACGTGCTACAGCTTCCGTATCCACTGTAGCGGCAATATTTGTTCCACATTTACAGACAAAAACGCCGATACGCATATGTTTCTACCTCAGGCGGTTGTTGATTCGGTCAATTTCTCGGGTTGTTCAGATGTTTCCTTGAAGAGATCATCAGCACTAACAAAAAGTTTGTCAAGGCCGAGTTTTTTAGGATCGATTCCCAGTGCAAAACCAAGGAACTGCGTAATATACACCACCGGCATTTGGAAAGTCGTATGCCAGTATCGATTTACCTGAGACTGGCGCAAATCCAAATTCTGCTGGCATAACGGACATGCAACCGCTACGGCATCGGCGCCCAAACACCGGGCCATATCCAGAATTCTTCCTGTCATTTTACCCACAATATGGTTTTGGGTGACCCCGTAGGCCGCTCCACAACATTCGGTTTTATAAGGAAAATCTGGAACAGATGCGCCCATTGCCTGAAGCAATTCGTCCATTGAAATCGGGTTTTCCGGGTCGTCAAATTGGGCAAATTCCGGGGGACGCGAAAGCAGACAACCATAATAGGGTACAATCACCTTATTTGTAAGCCGATACCGTATCTGTTCACGGATTGTTTTTGGGCCGATATCCTCATATAGCAGTTGCAGTACGGAAATCGGTCTAATCTGTCCTGAAAAAGGCATCTGCAATATGTTCAGAAAGGAGTGTTGTTTTTCTTCATACTCTCTGAGGGCTCCTTTGAGGGCCTTCAGACAGCTCGGACATGGCGTCATAACAACATCAAGGCCCATTTCTTCCGCCAATGCCAGGTTCCGTCCCGCCAAAGCCGCTCCGAGCAAAGGATCATATGAGTGTGCCGGTGTTGAACCGCAGCAGTTCCAGTCAGGGATCTCTACAAGTTCAATGCCCAAAGCAGCGCACAGCGCACGGGTCGATTGATCAAACTCTACGGAGGTTCCCACTACAGAACATCCCGGATAATAGGCGATGCGTTTTGCCGTCCGATTCATAATGCCCTTCGGCTAATCGAGGTTCTTTTTATTGCGATAATCTTCAAAACGTTTAAAAATATCAGAGACTTCTTTACGCCCGTGAATTCGGTGCGGTTTTATGGATAGCTTGCCTTTTTTAAGCACCTTGGGTGCAAGATCTATGTCCGTAAAAGGCTTTTTGGCTTTAAGGTTGTATGTGGCAAGCAATCCGGTTTCAAACACACGTCCAAATATTTTTACGGAATTGATGAATTCGTCGTAAAAGAGTTGGATATTTTTTATAGAGACCGTGTCTTCCTCAACCGAAAGAAATCGCAACGTTTCCATAACGCGGGCAATATCGATATTGCAGGGACAGCGTGTTGTACAGGCCTGGCAATCGGCACACAACCAGATAGAACGAGACCGCAACACAACCTCCTTCTGACCGAGCTGAATCAAGCGCATGATTTGATTGACAGGGTAATCATAAACATAGGTATAGGCGCAACTTGCGCTGCAATTGCCGCACTGATAGCATTTGGAAATCTGCTGTCTGCTTTCTGTTTCCACGCGATGGATAAAATTTTCATCACAGTCCCGCGGCATCCGTAGACTATTTAGAATTGCCATTGGGTATTATCCTTTTTGATGTATAACCTGAATTTTGCACGATCAGGTGCTGCTTCCATTGTAACCGAAATCGACCAATAACTGCTGAAACTCATATTTCACGCGCTGATACATGCGGGAATTTTCTATGGCAAATGCGCATTGTTGAGCAACGGCGTTGGCAAACCGAATTTCTTCCTCACCGAAAGACCGATCTCCTCCAGTGAAAATGGTTAACTCTCCGATGATTTTTTTTCGTACAATGAGAGGAATGGTAAGAATTTTGCGAATATTTTCTTTAATGATTTCTGCCCGAAATTCAATCCTAGGATCCGTCTTTACGTCATCGATGACGATAATTTTTTCGATTATTTTCTGATCCGTACCTCGTTTTTCCTTTATCGGTCCTATCTTTAAAAACTCTTTGCTCAGACCGTAAGACGCGGCCAGTTGCAATTGTTGTGTCTTGTCATCTAATAAACGTATCTGGGTGCCGCGTGCTCCCAGTACGCTTGTGATTTTGTTTACTGCAAGTTGCATAACTTTTTTTATGTTCAATGTGGAGTTGATGGCGCTACTGATTTCTTGAAAACTGAGAAGGAATTGTCGTTCGCGCTCTAACAAATGATACATGCTGCGTCTCAAAATAAAGGACACCACGGCACGGCTGGTTATCGCTCGGGCAAATTTTACATCCGTTCGGGTGAGCTCCCCGACTTTATCATCAAATAAAGCGACCACCGAAATATTCTCCTGATACACTTCAATGGGAAACAATAGAACGGAACCGATGCCTTCCGCAGTCATGGCTTTATAGTCGGGGTTTTTTTCCATCTTCCGGATGTCCCTAATGACAAAGGTATCTTCCGGAATTCGTGAAAATATACTCTCGGGCGAATCACTTAACTCAGAATAAATGAAATCTTCACTTAAGCCGAAACTGGAAACCAATTCCAGTTGTTTATCTTGGGAAAACTTCACTCTGATACTGCTGCGACCGAAATCGAGTGCTTGTGTTTGCCGTTCCACATGTTCTCCCTCAGGGGATTTTATTTTAATGAAACAGCCCTTAATATTAAGCGTTTCCGTTACAAGCCGGGTAACAAGATTCAATACCTTCCGCTCATCCGCCCCCTCGCATATGGCTCGGTTGGCTTCTGCAAATGGTGATAAGTAGTCTGGAGAGCTCATATGTTATAACTCCTTTCCAGCTAAATATTTTCATTCAGCATCTCATCAGATACCGATGATAATTTTTCTTTAAACTTTAGACCAAATATTTCCGATGAACAACAGTTTTTGAAAATATCTTTAAAAATTATCTTGAATTACGCAAAGGCATTGCAAGTTTTACCGGTTAGCTGATAGAAACTTATATTCGGAAATTCTCATGAAAATTTTTTCAGATTTTCATTATATAAGTGACAAAATGATAAGATTAGGGGCTTTGCTCCAATCGGAATAATTGAATAATGGGTTCTAGGATAATGCAATGTTGGGTTAATGGTAAAATTTGTGTTGAGTATAAAATCAAAAATGAATAATATCCTTTTAAAAACCAGCCTTCCAGTATTCAATTATTTCATTATTCCATTTTTGAGGCAAGAATTCGAGTCTCATAAAATATTCTATATTTTCAATATGTTGAAGAGATTGCGGGGCGTAAATTTTGGGGGCCGTCCATGTCGAGTATAAAAGAATTAACACGACTCATGAAAGAACTTCAAGATCAGCTTTCAGTCTGCATGCGGTGCGGCATGTGCCAGGCGGTTTGTCCGCTTTTTGCGGAAACCGCTCTTGAATCGGATGTAGCCCGAGGAAAATTGGCATTATTAGACGGGCTTGTGCAGCAACTGTTTAAAGACCCTAAGGGTGTGAACGACCGTCTTAACAAGTGTCTTCTGTGCGGATCATGTGCCGCAAACTGCCCTAGCGGCGTGAATGTTTTGGATATTTTCATAAAGGCGCGTGCAATTCTCACCGGCTTCATGGGTCTTTCTCCGGCAAAAAAGGTAATTTTGAGGGGGGTGCTGTCCCAACCCGAGATCTTTGACAGCATGGTAGAGTGGGGTTCTAAATTTCAGAAAATTTTTACGCGACCGGCAAGCGAGCGTATTGGAACATCCTGCGCCCGGTTGGTTTCACCATTGCTTAAAAACCGTCATTTCAAACGACTTGCTCCGGTACCGTTTCATCGCATGATTCCATATTTAAATACAGACCGGGGCCGTTCCGGCATCAAAGTAGCCCTTTATGTCGGGTGCCTTATTGATAAAATCTTTCCTGACATCGCCCGAGATGTTATCGATGTTTTAAATCATCATGGTGTGGGAATTTTTATGCCTGAGGGACAGGGCTGCTGCGGAATCCCGGCAATCTCTTTAGGAGACACGAAGACCTTCAACAGTCTTGTGCGTCATAACCTTGAAATATTTGATGCCGAAAAATATGATTTTCTGGTTACCTCGTGTGCCACTTGCACGTCGACAATTAAGGAAATTTGGCCGATGATGGCGGATAAAGATTCCGGATATGTTAAGAGCAGGGTCGATATAATTGCTCAAAAAACCATGGATATCAATCAGTTTTTGGTATCAAAGGTTGGGCTGGAAAATGTCAAATTTGATGATCGCGTCGATCCCGTTACCGTAACCTATCATGACCCTTGCCACCTTAAAAAAACGTTAGGAGTATTTGCCGAACCCAGATCTGTCATCAAAGCCAACCCGGGATATCGGCTTAAAGAAATGCCTGAATCGGACCGGTGTTGCGGCCTTGGGGGAAATTTTAATCTGCAGTACTATGAACTTTCGATTAATATCGGGAAATTAAAACTTGAAAACATCAAGGCATCCGGATGCCAAGTTGTCGCAACCGGATGTCCGGCCTGTATGCTTCAATTCTTTGATATGCTGTCAAAATCCGGTGACAATATCACTGTTAAACATCCCATGGAAATCTACGCGGAGTTATTAAGAAATTACCCGGAAATAAGAGGTGAACCGACAATTTCTGAACCCTGAACCCCTGAACGCTTAAATTCTTTTTGACTCCAAAGTAAATGTAACGTTCATTATTTGCCGAAATACGTCAACTTGCCTGTCATATTCATGTCGCTTTTAATTTGCTTACCTAAATTTGAGACGTTGGGTTGTAATACCCTCCTTTATTCTATCTGACTGATATATAAGGAATATTGATGTCTTTTTCCCTTTCTTTAGGACTTTGGAACAGTTATTGCTTACTGTATAGCTGAAGAATTCTTAACGGCTAACTCTGTGCAATTTTTTATTATAATATTTATAAAGAAAAGTAGGTAAAATTGGAAGCATTATACCAATCAATTCAACACATACCCATTGATGCCGTTAGTTTTCAAAGTATGATCCAACTTGTCCTTTTATTTGGAGCACTGATCTTTAAATTCATAATCCCAGTGCCAAAAACGATGGGAATCTGAATTCGTACCCCTGTGATATGAATAGGTTCGTCATGGATTTATCATCACGAGAGGAAACAATGGGGACCTACCATAACAACAAATGGCCTGCTTCTGAAATGTGGAAACAGGCTATCAGAAAAAGACAGAAACTGATTTTTAACCCCCAATACAAAAGAGCCATGCGGGATGAATGCATGATGGCTGTGGTGTTCGGTTATACTGCGCCATTGGTAGAAAAAATTCTGTTATACTCGTTACCTTCGGAGTGTGCGTCCGTAATGGATTTGTTCAGCGGGAAGGTCGACATTACATTCACCAACGGAAATCTTGTTATCTCTAATTTAAGAAAGAAAAAAAAAGGAAGGTTGTCTTAACGATTTGTACAAAGATTATAATCAATATATTAGAATTAATGGACACTCGGCTGAATAAAGGAGACAAAGGATACCTCATATGATACCTATTAAGATTGAGGACGCCAACATAGAAGTTTTGGCAAGGATAGCCAAGGCAGCATCTCACAAATTCGACTGTTCGATGAATATCGACTTTAAAAATGGAAACCGGAAAGTAGAATTTATTGGTGATGAATTCTACAAACCTTTGATTGCGGAAGAAGTGTTAGAAATTTTCGCAAAGAATAAAAAATGATTAAGGTAACGCGTTATTTCTTAAAGTAAAAGTAAATTTAAATCGCTTATATGATAATAAAAAATTTTTGCAAATAACCCATTGCACCTTGAAACAAAGTTTAACCTTTAAATTTTCCTTTTCTTTCTGAAGTCAATACATCCATATCTCCTCCCAAAATTTTTTCAATAAATATAATAATGTGAAATGCTTTTCACATTATGTAGAACACAAAGTTCATAACCTTTGGTCTAGGCTCTCGCTTTTACGAATCTATCTGATTGCAATCTCTACAATTAATCATGTTTTTTCGTCTTTGCATGATTTTTGCATATCCAATAATAATTCCAGCTGGACACGGTGCCCGGCTGGGTCGAGACAATTCAAGTTCTCGTGTCAACCGTTCTTCATCTCCGATCCACAATTTATCAGCGGTGATGCAGATGAAAGTCAGGAGCTAATTAAATGTACCTTGCTCACTACAATTTAAAAGAAAAACCCTTTAAGATAAGCACGGATCCAAAATTTATATGGCTCGGAGAAAATCACCGGGAGGGCATTTCCGTTTTGGAATATGGTGTGCTTGACAATAAAGGCTTCCTCCTTATTACAGGCGATGTCGGTACAGGCAAAACCACTCTTATCAATGCGTTATTAGAGCGTCTTGGAAACCATATTATTGTGGCTAATGTTACCAACCCTGTTCTGGAACAACTCGATTTTTTTAACATAATTGCACATGAATTTAAAAGCGATATAACGTTTGACAGCAAAGGGTCTTTTTTGATTTATTTCAATCGCTATTTGAACGATTGTTACTCAAAAAATAAAAAAGTAATACTTATAATTGATGAGGCCCATAGACTGGATCAAGAACTTCTCGAACAGATACGACTCCTATCAAATATAGAAAGGCCGGATACAAAACTTCTAAATATATTCTTTGTCGGTCAGAATGAATTTATTGATATTATTTCTAACACAGAGAATCGGGCTTTAAAGCAGAGAATCAGTATCAACTACCACCTTGATCCTTTGAAGGAAACTGAAGTAGGAGAATATATTCTCCATCGTCTCAATGTCGCTGGTCATAAAAAAAACATTTTTAACGAACGTGCAATAGGTGAAATTTTCTATTTTTCCAAAGGATATCCGCGCTTGATAAACATTATTTGCGATCATGCATTATTGACCGGTTATATTAAAGAAGTAAAAATAATAGATGAAAAGATCATAAAAGAATGTACGAATGAACTCCTTTTACCCATTGAAAGGAATGATCATAATAATAAAGAGCCGGAAATCACGGAAAAAACGCTGCCTGAGTTTGTAATTGAACCAACAAGAAAATTTTCGGGAAGAAAATTTAAATATATTGCAACTACAGTGATATCGTTAATCATTCTCGGCTTTCTTTTTTACCCGGGCAACTTAGGTGGCCACATCGGCAATATCAAGAATTATTTTATACCGGACCTAAGCGAACAAGCAAAATTAACATCCATAAATATACCGAAAATCGCAATTAAAAAACAAAAAATAAATCCCGCTGTTCAAGATTCGGGAAATTCTCCCAATACACCTTTTCCATTAACAGACCTTACGTCCAAAAATTATGATGTATATAGGCAAGCAGAAAAAGATATTATAGCGCCACAAAAATCAGATAAAATTTCTAATCTAAGCGCTACCCAAGACCTTAATCAAGAAGAACAAGTTAATAAAATGGGTAAACCCCAAAACGTCCTGAAACTTGGATTCATTCCCGATCAGAAAAAAATTATCAATTTCGGATACGATTCAAATGATCTTTCGGACGAGGCTGTTGAAGTATTGGAACAAACCAGCGAATTCATTATCCAACACCCCAATACAGAGGTTATTGTCGAAGGGTATACCGACACTTATGGAAATTATCACTATAACAAAAGTCTTTCAAACTCCAGGGCTAATATTGTGAAAAGCTTTTTTGTGGGCCGAGGAATTAGCCCATCAAGAGTCAAAACCTTTGGAATGGGACAAAAAAATCCAATTGGATCAAACAAGACCAAAGAAGGAAGAATGCGGAATCGTAGGGTTGAGATCAAGCTCAATACTATTAAACAATAATGAGTTTTAAATTCATTATTGTTTATTTTATATCGTTCCGACCCTTATTTTCTGCTTTGCATAGAATATCCGGACCCCAAAAACAGAATGCCTACTTTTCCGGTGCTGAAACAACTTTTTTTCGCGATGATTTGAAATTGTCTTGTTTTCAAATGCAAAATAATTTATGGTAATTTTTAAATTTGCAGAGCATTTGTATAATAAAATTTCTACAACTTTCTTTTTTATAGTTAGTATCCATCCATAACTGAGGATTTTTGTTTAAGATCAAGGCATGTGAAAAAAATAACCACAGGCATATGTTTAATATTCCGAGGATTATTTTTTGAACATAACGCAGAGATTGGGCAAAAAGACCATTTATGGATGGACACTAGTTAAATGCCGGAGTGGTGAAATTGGTAGACGCACGGGACTCAAAATCCCGCGGGCTTTATGCCCATGAGAGTTCGATTCTCTCCTCCGGCACCAGGAAAATGAGGGGTTTAGCAAGCGTTATTTTGCTAAGCCTTTTTTTAGTGGTGCTTAAGGAAGGTATATTGCGGGAAATGCTTATCATACTTGACTTTACCATTATGCTATTTAACAGCCTTTTCGTTCAATTTGTGAACTGTGCTTGAAACTGTGTCTTTTTGTGTCTGTAAATATAGCTCCTGTTTTTGTGCCGCAAGCTGAAAGTCTGCATCATTTACGATATTGTATCTGTCAAATAGGGATCTTGTCTTATGACCTGAAATCTTCATGGCAATAGCTTCAGGAATACCCGCCCTAACCATATTGCGAACAGCGGTCCTACGAAAGTCATGGAATAGCTTTTTCCCGATATTGGCATCCTTGCAGGCGTTGTTCCATGATCCCCTGAAATCCTTTATCTGTTCATCACCGTTATTGCCCGGAAAAACATACGGGGTTAGCTTCCGGCTTTTTTTCCTTGCTTCCAATTGCCCGTTAAACACCTCTTGTAATTCCTCATCAAGATAGACCGTCCAGCCATCATCATTTTTGGTCTCACCCGGTTCGAGCCTGACAATACCATTATCACGGTCAACCTGGCTCCATGTTAAGCCTGTTATCTCTGACATTCGCCAACCTGTCTTATAGGCAAACGTGACAAAGTCTTTAAGATAGTCCGGCAATTCATCCCTTAATGCCACAAATTCGGCATGCTCAAAGAATCCCTTGCGAGTGTTATTTTCCTTCAGCATGGGGATATAAGGCACTCTATCAACTTTTGGTGGAGTCTGCCTGGCTCCGATATTCAGCATCCGTTTTAATGCAGACAGTTCCATGTTAATGGTAGCGTTTGCAGCGCCTTCCTCCAACCGTCTTTCAATATAACCTTCTATTTTAGGTGAATTAATATCAGGCACCCTATACCCTTCAAAGTATCGTTTAAGGTGTCCTACGCTTCTCTCAGCCCTATCAAGTGACTTTCTCTGGTTAATACGATAGTCCCTGAGAAAATCCTCTGACAGTTCATCAAACTTAACCCGGTCAAAATAAATACCCGGAAGTTTGCCCTCTGAAATTTCGCCCTCACGCTTTTTCAGTAAACGCTTTGCATCGGATTCTTTTTTACTCTTTACAGATTCCCGGTAAGGTTTCCCGTTCCTGTAATACTGAATCCAATAAACCTTGCCTCTTTTGTAAATGCTTCCCATAAGTCCCTCACTTTCCCCTGTTGTTTATTCACGGGCAGGGTCCAGGAAAGACCTTTTCAGCCGTACGCGCCTAGCCCGTGTTCTTTTTTTAGAATGCCTTGACTTCCCACAATGTGGTATTATTATCGGTTATAGGCAAAAAATAAATATAGCTTTTTTGTCTTCCTCCTCTATAGGCCCCTGGTAATTCTGCCGGGGGCTTTTTGTTTGTGCAATACAGGCCCAAAGGCCTGTCCCTGGCCGTAAAGCTACTCAATACGTCAAGCCAAGATCGTTGAACATGTAAAATCTCAGAGCCCCCTTTTAAAACAAAAGGGCCTGAAGTTCTCCCCGGTCCAAGATAATAAACCGCCTGCCCGTTACCGATACAGGAAACTTCAAGCCTTATATTTGACAATTGTTTTACCATTTTATCTTGGTTTCGGGTTATTTTGATTAATTGTTATATTGTTAACATGTAATCTTACTATTTGTCAAACTATTTCCTTTGCAAACATGATATTTTTTTGTTATAGACATTTCATGAGTGATAAAAAGATGTTCGCGACAAGAATTGACCCCGCTATTTTAAAAGAGTTGAAGCATCTTGGTATCGATGCTGAGAAACTTATTTCTGATCTTACTGAAGAGGCCATTCGAGACCTTCTTAAAAAGTACGAAAGGAAAGCCGATGGAAAATAACGATAATAAACCAAGCATCACTGAAGTCCAAGCTCGAATATTTCAAATCATTTCTACTATGCCAGAAGCACAAAAGCGAAAGCTCCTTACAGGTTTGGAGAAGTGGCAATCCAAATTTGATGACAACCAACAATCCAAACCCAAAGACAAAAGGAAATATTCTAGGAAACCTGTTTCTATCTGTGCAATCTGTGAAACTAATAATCTCAACTTTAGAGATTTAACTAAAGACGTAAGTATTGGAGGAGCATTTATTGAAACTAAAACCAATCTACCTCTTGACGAAGACCTTGTTATAACTCTTTTTAATACCGGTTTTGAAACCCCTATAAGAACTGACGGTAAAATTGTGCGGGTCAACCCAAAGGGGGTAGGTGTAAAATTCAACAATACTATACCCTGGTGGACTTTCGATAACTGAATGCTGTTGATTCTGATCTTATGAAACGACTCGACGATTTCCGCTTCGAAAACCGCATACACTCCTGCTCGGAAGCCATAAGACGTATTAAGTCTGACGTGTCAGCACCAGGCGCGTCAGAGGTATCTAGTGAAAAATACAAACAACAAATCAGCGAAGCCATGTCTAACAGACAAAAAGATTTAGAGACAATTGCTAAAAGTATTGAGCCTCAAATTTGAATAATTTTAGCCTCACAAAGACTCCTATTTACCTCAAAAAGCAAGCACAACTCTATCTCACCCTGTTTATAAACCATTGAATACACTTGTATATAGATTGACGCGAAGGATTAAAAGTCCACAAGGCTTGTTGTTTGTAGGCTTTGGAGCTGATATGTATATTTTGATTTTTTGGCACTTGTCAATTTGTTGACAAAGGGGTACCCCTTGAACGGGGGGTACCCCCAAAATTGTTGTCTCGCAGCGGCAAGAACCTTCAGCCGCAGACCGTCTCTATTTTACATTGAAAAGTCTTAAGATCCCGAAAGGAACGAAAAAAGGATTTGAAAGATCTGACCGGCGTAACCGAGATACTGTTATTATCAGGAGCTCAAAAATAAAGTTGATTAATTTATTAAGAGCTAAATTTAGATTTCACTAAAAAATATTGACAAAAATTAACTTTTTTGTTTATGTTATATTAATTATACTGAAAATAAATATTGACATTAATAAACGATGCTTAATTCAAGTTTTAAAAAATTTTTTCAAAGAATTTGTGAAATTACGCCAATATCTTCTCAGGCTGATTTGGCTAATTATTTAGGAATTAGCCGTTCCGCAATAACTCAAGCGAAAAAAAACGAATCGATACCTAAAAAATGGATATTAGAGTTGTCTAAGGAATTTGGTTTAAATCCTGCGTGGCTTGAAAAAGGAACTGGTCCACAAAAATTAATTCATATTAACAACTCAAATCATTTATTTCAGAAAATCCGCAAGGTAAAGGCAAGACTGTCCGCAGGTGGGGGTTCTTATGAATTAGGATCGGAAGTTGAAGGGTATTATTCATTTAGAAGTGATTGGTTAATAAAAAAGGGAAATCATGAAAACATGGTTCTGATTGATATTTTCGGAAACAGCATGGAACCTGAATTGAAAGATGGAGATACTGTTCTTATAGACATGGAACAAAGAGAAATATTGGCAGGAGCTATTTATGCAGTTGGTCTTGATGATACCATAATGGTAAAAAGATTGGAAAAAAGACCTGATAAGCTTGTTTTAGTTTCTGATAATAAAAACTACAATCCAATCTATTTTCATCGTCACGAAATGAACTCTGTTCGGATAATTGGAAAGGTGATATGGATTTGCAGAGAGCTAAAATAAAAAATTCCGTGACTTTATGTAAAACACATAGTAATTAAGGAGGTTATGATGGAAAGAGGCGTAAAAAATAAAGCTGAATTAATTCTTTTATTACTACTTGCTGGTGAGAAAGATTCTTCTCCAGAGCAATATTCAACTTCAATTGAAGGAATCACGCGCCTTGAAAAACTTCTGTTTTTACTAAAAACGGAAGAAGGTTTTCTTGAAAATGTTCCTGAGAAGGATGATTTTAACTTTGTTCCTTTCAGGATGGGACCATGGACGAACGAGATATACGATGAGGTAGATTTTTTAGAATCTTTAGGTCTTCTCGATAAGGGAACCCCTACCCAGTGTTCAATAATAGACTCCGAACATAATAATGAACTCTTTAGCGCTATGGTCCTTGACAAATACCAGAAAAATTCTTTACCACGAAACGAAGAGTGTGAAGTGTTTAGTCTAACAGAATCTGGAAAACTAAAAGCTCTCGAAATATGGAATCGCCTATCCAATAACGAAAAAAACAAAATAATTCGAGTCAAGCGCAAATATAATAGAATGAATTTAAAGCAATTTTTGAGATATATCTATAAAAAGCATCCTGAATTTACTACTGAATCAGAAATAAAGGATTATTTAAGAATTAGCTAATAAACAAGGACTCAAAAAAAAAATGAATTACGAGGCTTGGCTTCAATCAATCAAACCAGGAGTTACATTATATGGAGTTCTGCTAACTTTAGCTGTAACTTCACTATTAATTGCTAAATTTTTTTGGACTTACGAAAAGCAATTAGTAGAAGAATATATTGAAAAAGTAAAAGATCTTTTGAATAGTTTCCGAGACGAATTTGTGCATCCGATACTCAGAAACGAATTAAATAATTCAGTTTATTCGGGGTTTGTTTCCGCAATAGAGGACTTAAAGGCTGATCTATATCCAAAGGTTGCTACAGCAACTGGTTTTGAAAGAAAATTAGTCGATCAGAAAGAACTAACCAGTTTTGTTGATTCTGAATCATTAGAGGAACGAATGGCTGATTTCAAAGCCACTTTAGGGGATAAAGGCGACAGATATTTATCGTCAGATACTGGTGAGGATTTCCTCAACAATCTTGATAAGATTTATGAGCAAAAAAGAAGTATATCAATGTCCTATGAAAGCGCATGTTCAACATGTGCAAAAACATCTTATTCCTTTTTCATATTATCAACTTTTTTATTTATTGGGATTCTCCGCGTTATTGGTGAATGGCCAAAATTTTTGTTTATCTTTTGGATTATTGTGACAGTTCAAGCATTTATTTTTGGTATCTATTCATTTTGCAGATTAGAATACTACCGCCGCAAACTTATTAAATCGTGGAAAGAACTTCAGCTTTATGGAAAAATGTAGACCAAGGCTTCTTGAAAAAGAAGTAAATGCATTAATTGCCGATTCATATAGAAAGAAAGGATATTTCGTTCTTCAGGAATTAAGGCTCCATCCATGTGAAATGGATTTGGTCATTCTTGATAAAAATTCATTAACGATATCAATCTTTGAAATTAAAAGATACAACTGGAATTATCTTTTAAAACAAACCATGCGTACAAGGCTTTATTCTCATTATTCAGTCGCAGTAATGCCTTCAACTATGAGAAAAAATGTCCCGTTAAAAGAGTTTGAGAAACGTGGAATCGGCGTGGCGTTCTATGATGATTCCTATAGTAAATTTGACTTTCAATTGGCATGCAAACCGATGAAAAGCCCTAAAATAAACAGAGGCTTAAAGCAATTAATTTATCGAAGTTTTTTTAACCAATTTGGGGAGGCTTTGTATGCTTGATGCAAGTGACGGTCCTTTAACTTTTTTGAGATATGGACTGGCAAGGAAAAAGAAATTCCTAAAAGATGTTAGAGATTCATACGATGGTCTAACACTACCTGCAAATATTCTACTATATCAATATAAGAGTACACCTTCTGTAGTTACAATGTGCCAAAAGCCCTTCATTGTTGATCCTATGTCATATTTATTCGGTCAACCGTATGAGGAATTTAAAAAAAGAGTAAAAGCTGGCCCAGCTTTCAAACCATCTTTTAAGAAATTAATGGAAGGACATGGATTAGCAAGTGATAATTTTTTACAGTATGAGTATACTCGTCTGATGAAATTTTTAAAACAAGATATAAATAATATAAAAATATTTTCAAATAATGCAATTGCATTTCAGAAAAATTTAGTCTGGGACACATTACACAGCGTTCAAGATCTTATGACGGCTGAACAAGTAAGCCTTTTATCTGATGCTTTATGCCGCCCCAAAATTATTATCCCCCCTTACTTTCTTTATACTTTTGATACTAACGGTAATCCGTCAATTACGAGCCAATTAAACCAGCAAATACTTAACCACTGTTGGGAAAATATGCGCGCTGAAGGGGACTTGTTTCCAATGGTATTTTTAAGCAAGGATTGCCTCACAAACGATTTTTATAAACTCGCAGCAGATATTGTATTAGCACATGAATTCCCAGGTTATTGTGTTTGGATAGACAGCTTCGATGAACGATATGTTGAAAGACCTCAGATTATTAGCTTAATAAAGCTAATAAAAAGTCTCTCTTCAAGAGGCCAACAGGTTATCGTTATGTATGGCGGTTTTTTTACCCTCCTCTTGTATTATTTTGGAGTAAGTTGTGTTTCACACGGTTTAGCCTACGGTGAATCAAGATCTATCGGAGCAACAGCACAAGTGGGTACAGGGCCAGCACCTGTACGCTATTATATTTATGAGCTACATAGATTTTTCACTCTTGACGATGCGCTGAAAATTCTACGTGAGCGAACAGACCTTGTTTGCGAATGCCCTGTCTGTAGGCGCGTTTTACAGGGAGACCCTGAAAACGTAACAATGTACCAGAATGAAGAGACTCTTGCTGAGATGCACTTCCTATACAATCGATATCAAGAAAGAAGCCTAATATCTTCCAACAATTTGCAAAATTCAATTGAACATTTAAACTGGATAATAGATATTAATGAAGATATTAATTCAATTACAAAAGAATATAAATCCGGATTGAGCACTTGGGAAAAATCTATAGTGGATACAGAGTATATTCAAGATTGGAAAGTAGCAATTGAAAGTGCTTCGTAAAACTCATCAAGATATTTAGTTTCAAATCTCGTGCCCATTTATCAGATATCACATATACTCAATATTCCCAACCGCTATAATTAAAGCATAGTAACCCAGACTGGCGCATACATATTTCGCAGTTTAATAAACTTGTCCTTTTTTTGTACTCAATTCTATTCCATCCACATTAACAACCCATTTCCGTTAATATCAATTAACGATCTGTTTATATTAATTTTTATCTGTCCAAATCAATTCGAACGAAAACATCCAAAAAGACCGGTTTTTACACCCAACAAAATTATTTATAACCAATAAAAACAGATATTTAATAGGCATTAACCTTATGAACTCAAAATCCCGCGGGCTTTATGCCCATGAGAGTTCGATTCTCTCCTCCGGCACCAGCCGAAAAGCCAACTGTTTCAGTTGATTGTCAAGCGACAATTATTTTTGAAGTCAGGCGACAATTATTTTTGAAGTTCCCAAGCTCCTCGAAGACAGGTTCATTTTCCTATCTTCCCTCATCCCAAGTTTGCTATTTACAAAACTATTATTGCTTTTTAATGCTCATGTAATAAATTG
>Ga0315545_1000212_pt1 | contig 64828 bp, 67 predicted proteins | sample SalMarSW160210MG_FD_203096 | JGI IMG/M metagenome (GOLD analysis project Ga0315545, IMG submission 203096) | Salt marsh sediment microbial communities from the Plum Island Ecosystem LTER, Massachusetts, United States - Salt Marsh Sediment SW1602-10 ...
GCTCGTATTCGGTCACCTGAGTCCGGTACTGGTCCCATTCTATCTTCTTGTTCTGGATGAAAGCCTCAAAAACATGCTCCCCAAGAGCCTTTCGCACTACCTCACTCTTCTCAGTTAGCAGTATAGCCTCCAGCAGGCTGGCTGGCAAGGTGCCTATTCCTCGTTCCTGTCTTTCTTCGCCGGTCATCTCGTAGACATTTTCTTCCACGGGCGGCGGTGGTTCCAAGCCCTTCTCAATTCCCTCCAAGCCAGCGGCCAGCATGACGCTGAAGGCAAGATAAGGATTGCAGGCAGGGTCAGGGGACCTAAATTCAATCCTGGTTGCCTTTTCCCGGCCCGGCCGGTATTCCGGGACTCGGATAAGGTCGGAGCGGTTGCGCCGTGCCCAGGAAAGGTAGACCGGCGCCTCGTAACCGGGAACCAGCCGCTTGTAGGAGTTGACCCACTGGCTGGTCACCGAGGTAATCTCAGGAGCATGCTTGAGCAGTCCAGCTATATAGCTCTTGGCTGTCTTGGATAGATGGTATTCATCGTCTTTATCAAAGAAGGCATTACGTTCGCCCTTAAAAAGCGACTGGTGGACATGCATGCCACTGCCATTGATGCCAAAGACCGGCTTGGGCATAAAGGTAGCGTAGACGCCGTACTTCAGAGCCACCTCTTTCACCACCAGGCGATAGGTCATCACACTGTCAGCCATGGTCAGGGCATCAGTATACCTCATGTCTATCTCATGCTGGCTGCTGGCGACCTCGTGGTGGGAATACTCAACGCCGATACCCATATCTTCCAGAGCCAGCACCGTCTCCTTCCTCATCTCAATAGCGGCATCCCTGGGTGTTAAATCAAAGTAGCCTCCCTGGTCCAACGGCTCGGTTCCATCGGAATCACGAAAATAGAAATATTCCAGCTCCGGCCCGACATAATAGGTATAGCCCAGATCAGCCGCCCGCTTCAGGTTCTTCTTGAGGACATATCTGGGGTCACCCTCAAAAGGCTCACCTCCGGGCCTTAAGATGTCGCAGAACATTCGAGCCACAGCCCGGTGCTCGCGTGGTCTCCAGGGTAGTAGCTGGAAGGTATCAGGGTCGGGCAGTGCCACCATATCACTTTCATCAATGCGGGCAAACCCTTGAATTGACGAGCCGTCAAAGCCCATGCCTTCCTCTAGCGCTCCCTCCAGCTCCTCCACAGTGATGGCAAAACTCTTGAGCATACCCAGTATATCGGTAAACCATAGCTTGATGAACTTAACGTCATGCTCCTTGGCCATCTTGAGGACATACTCTTTGCCCTCTTCTCTGCTTCTCTTTGCCATTGTTACCTCCTTGGTAATACTTATTTAGATTATTTAGATTGCGTTTTCATCCCTATCACCGGTGCGCACCCGCACTACATTCTCCACCGGCAGGACAAAAATCTTGCCATCGCCTATCTCACCTGTCCTAGCATTCCGAATTATAGCATCTATGGCTATGGGCACATCCTCATCAAGCACCACCAGCTCAATCTTGAGCTTGGGCAGCAAATCCACCCGATATTCTCCCACTCGCCACTGCAATGGGATTCCCTTCTGCTTGCCCCGGCCGCTTACCTCACTGACGGTCATACCGAAGTAGCTTTTCTCTTCCAGAGCCTCCTTGACTGCCTCCAGACTTTCTTCCCGAATAATAGCTTCTATCTTCTTCATCGGAGTAATCCTCCATAAGCCCTTTCGCCGTGCTGTGAAAGGTCAAGCCCTACCGTTTCTTCCGACTTGCCTACTCTCAAGCCGATGGTGACATCAACCAGCTTGCCCAGAACCCAGGTAGCGGCGAAGGCAAAAGCACCAACTGAAACAACGCCGGTCAGTTGCTTCAAGAATTGCATGCCTCCCCCAAATATCAGACCATCAGCCCCGGCAGCATTGACCGCCAGGCTAGCAAAAATGCCTGTTGTCAGCATCCCCAAGAAACCACCCACGCCATGTACCGCAAACACGTCCAGCGAGTCGTCGAAGCCGAGTTTTGTCTTTAACCACAGCATGATATAGTAGCAGACTATGGCCGCCACCATGCCTATCGGGATACCCGCCAGAGGCGTCACGAAACCAGCAGCGGGGGTTATAGTAGCCAGCCCGGCAATAGCCCCGGTTACGGTACCGAGAACACTAGGGCGGCGGTGAAGCCAGCTAACTATCATCCAGGTGAAGGCGGCCGCTGCCGCCGCAGTATTGGTGGTGACGAAGGCACTGGCCGCCAAGCCACCAGAGGTCAGAGCACTGCCGGCGTTAAAGCCGAACCAGCCGAACCAGAGCAGACCAGCGCCCAGCACTACCATGGGAATATTATTGGGCTCCATAGGCTGGCTCGGAAAGCCCCGGCGCTTACCTAGCAGTAAGACCAGCGCCAGAGCCGAGACACCGGCATTGAGATGGACAACGGAACCGCCGGCAAAGTCCAGAACGCCGAGCTTAGCCAGCCAGCCGCCATCTCCCCAGACCCAGTGGGCTACCGGACAGTAGACCACAGTCAGCCACAGCAAAGAAAAGATAAGCAGGGCGCTGAATTTTACCCGCTCGACGATGGCACCGGTAATCAAGGCTACCGTAATTATGGCGAACATCGCCTGAAATATCATAAAGGCTAGTTGGGGCACCGTGGTGGCATAGACTGACGATGGTTCCTGCCCCACACCCATCAGACCGATAAAATTAAGCCCGCCGATAAAACCACCATTGTCAGAGCCAAAGCTCAGGCTGTATCCATAAAGTACCCAGAGCAGGCCAACCAGCCCCAGGCAGACAAAGCTCATCATGATGGTGGAGAGGACGTTTTTCCTCCTCACCATGCCGCCGTAGAATAGAGCTACGCCTGGCGTCATCAGCATAACCAGCGCCGATGAGACTAAGATCCAGGCGGTGTCACCGGCATTAACCGACATCTAAAACCTCCTTATCTCAGTAGGAATAGAGCCTACCGTAGGGTCGGAGCCAAAGAGGGAAGAGCTTGATAAACTTGTGCCTCAGTATCTCCCCGGCATCGTAGCCAAAATGGGAGGCAAACTCGCCAACGAATTTCTGGAGAATCTTATAGTCCTTCTCCTCAAGCTGGGCAACCCCTACTTCCTTGCCCAATTGATAGTCCTCAACAGCCCCCCTCAGGTAAATAACGCCGCCATGCATTCCGGTGCCAATAAAATTTGCTCGATGACGGACTCCGTCACTCAGCTCTAGACCTAACAGAATAAGAATGCCACCGGCCATATACTCGCCAAGGAAGTCCTGAGCAGTGCCGCCGATAACCACTACTGGCTTTTTATCCCCGTATTCCTTCATATGGATGCCGGCTCGATAGCCAACATCCTCCCGGACGAAGATTTTGCCGCCTCTGGCTGAGAAGCCAAGAATATCCCCGGCATGACCATGAACCACTATCTCCCCCTCATTCATTGTATTGCCGCAACCATCCTGGGCATTGCCACGAATGATAATCTTGGGTCCATCCATAAACGCTCCAAGGTCGTTACCCGGCGTGCCGAATATCTCAATCTCCACCGGTTTAGCCAGGTCGGTGCCAATATATCTCTGCCCATAGAGATTCAGCAGCTCAATCTTCCGGGTACCATTGGTGACCAGCTCTCTCAAGCGGGTGTTAAGGTCTCGATGAAAAACGCCACTAGCGTCTATCCTCACCACCTGGTTATGAATTTTCTTTGCCATTTCTAGCCTCCTGCCATTCTCACTCCAAGGATTTCAAGTTCGGTATCAGTAAGCCCGACCCCCCTCAGGTGCAGCCGGTTGCCACGGAGGCTTTCCAGGGCATTAACGCCCATGCCGCCCAGCATATCCTTAAGCTCAAGGCTCCAGCCGCGGAGGAGATTGGCCAGCCGCCGGGCACCAATGTCAGGGTTGACCCTCTTGGTCAGGGCAAGGTCAGTGGTACAGATTCCCCAGGCACACTTACCGGTATGGCACTGTTGGCACAGGGTACAGCCAAGAGCAACCAGAGCCGCCGTGCCAATGTATACCGCATCAGCACCAAGGGCGATTGCCTTAGCTACATCGCCGCTGTTTCTAATGCCACCAGAGACCACAATTGATGCCTGGTTTCGTATACCCTCCTGCCTCAGGCGGCTATCCACCGAGGCCAGTGCCATCTCAATCGGGATGCCGACGTTATCGCGAATAACCTTGGGGGCAGCCCCGGTAGCTCCCCTGAGTCCGTCAAGAACGATAATGTCAGCCCCTGCCCTCACCATACCGCTGGCAATAGCTGCTGAGTTGTGGACGGCAGCTATCTTCACCGATACTGGCTTGGTATAGTTGGTCGCTTCCTTTAGCGCGTAAACGAGTTGAGCCAGGTCTTCAATGGAGTAGATATCGTGCTGCGGCGCCGGGGAGAGAGCATCTGTCCCCTGAGGAATCATTCGGGTCACGGAGACCTCAGCGCTCACCTTTTCCCCGGGAAGATGTCCGCCAATACCGGGCTTTGCCCCCTGACCAATCTTGATTTCAATTACCTGGGCGACATCAAGATAATCGGGATGGACTCCAAAGCGCCCTGATGCCACCTGGACAATAGTATTGCTGCCATACTCATATAACTTGGGGTGAAGTCCCCCCTCGCCGGTGTTCCACAGGGTGCCCATCTCAGTAGCTGCCCTAGCTAGCGATTGGTGCACATTAAGGCTCACCGCACCGTAGGACATAGCAGCAAACATCACCGGGACTTCAATTTTGACCTGGGGAGCCAGCTCTGTTTTCAGGCTGGGGGAATTAGGCTCAATCTCCACTCTGTCTGGCTTACGTCCCAGATAGGTGGTAAGCTCCATAGGCTCACGTAGTGGGTCGATAGATGGGTTGGTCACCTGGCTGGCATTGAGCACCAGATGGTCCCAGTAAATACGGTAGCCTTTATCGCTGCCCATTCCAGTGAGGAGTACCCCACCGGTCTCCGCCTGCTTGATGATGTCCTCAATGACCTCAGGACGCCAGTTATAGTTCTGCCGATAGTCTGAGGGATTTTCTCTAATAGTCAACGCCTGGGTGGGGCAGAAAACGGCACAGCGCTGGCAGCCAACGCAGTTCTCCTCACGGCTGCGCACCTCATCGTCCTCGGCGTCATAGTAGTGAGCATCGAAGGAGCACTGGTTGACGCACACCTGACACTGGATGCACCGCTCAGGGTCCCGTTCCACTAAAAATTTTGGCGACAGATAGGTCTTCATCATATTTTCCCTAAATCCGTATCGGTATTCCCTTTTTCGCCAGATATTCCTTGGTCTCTCTGATAGAGTAAGTCCCATAATGGAAGATGCTGGCGGCAAGGACAGCATCAGCTTTGCCCAAAGCCAGAGCCTGATAAAGGTCTTCCAGAGTGCCGGCACCGCCACTGGCAATAACCGGCACGCTCACTGCCTCGGAGATGGCAGCGGTAAGCCCAATGTCATATCCTGCCTTATGCCCATCAGCATCCATGCTGGTAAGCAGTAATTCCCCGGCTCCAAGCTCTACCACCTGTTTTGCCCAAGCGAGAGCGTCAATCCCGGTGGATTTTTGACCGCTATAAATATAGACCTCCCAGAAGGGCTGCTTACTGCTCTCTACCCTTTTGGCATCTATGGCGACCACAATGCACTGGCTGCCGAATTTGTCGGCTCCCTTTCTAATCAGGTTGGGGTTAAGCACGGCGGCGGTGTTTATTGAGACCTTGTCCGCCCCCGCCATCAGCATACGCCGCATGTTTTTGATGCTGTGCAGCCCACCCCCCACGGTAAGCGGCATAAACACCTTCTCTGAGATGCGTTCGACAACATCCACCATGGTGTTACGCCCCTCAGGGGTAGCCGTTATATCCAGAAAGACCAGCTCGTCAGCGCCCTCTTTATAGTAGAAGCTGGCCAGCTCTACCGGGTCGCCGGCATCGCGTAGCTGGACAAAGCTGGTGCCTTTCACCACTCGTCCCCCTTTGACATCAAGGCAGGGAATAATCCTCTTAGTTAGCATCTGACACTCTCTCCCCCGCAGCAACTACTGGTTGCGGCTGAAGTGGTTTCCCCAGTCTGCCTATAATAGGCTCACCACCCATCGGAATCCATGCCCTATCCAGGTCAGGGCAAATCAGGCGGATAGCCGACTCCTCAGACGAGAGGTAAAGCCTGTCGCCCTTTATTCCAACCGTGAGCGGGCGCAATCTGATGCGGTCGGTTAGCCCAATCATCTCACCCTGATGAGCAATAATTACCGTGAACGGCCCATTTAACAGCAGGCTGCCGTATACCTGGCGCAGGGTTCTGAGCAGCCTCTGCTCCTCTGGCGGGCGACGCTCAATATCATCCCAGAAAGGAGGTGCCAGTACACAAGCCGCAATCTCTACCGGCAGGTTGTGCTTACGCATCAGCAAGTCAACGGCATAAGCCACCACCTCGGTATCAGTCTGCATGGTGCAGTGATAGCCAAACTGCTCCAGATAGCGCCGGTTTATACCATAAGATGAAATCTCGCCATTGTGAACTACTGTCCAGTCCAGAATATTAAATGGGTGAGCTCCACCCCACCAGCCGGGGGTATTGGTCGGGAAGCGGCCGTGGGCAGTCCACAGGTAACCCTCATATTGCTCCAGGCAGAAGTAATCGGCTATCTCCTCGGGGTAGCCCACCCCCTTGAAAACGGCCATATTTTTGCCGCTGGAGAAGACAAAGGCGCCCTCGAACTTGGTGTTTATTTCCATCACCCGCTCAACGACATAGTCATCCTCTGATTGCTGCTGAGGATTATGCTGACCTACTTTGAGAAAATAGCGCCATATTAGCGGTGGCTCCTTAATTGCCGGCGTCGTTCGTGTTGGCACTTCCTCACGGTAAATCAGGTCAAACCGCTCTTTGAGAAATGCTTCCACCTGCTTCTGCCCCTCCCGGCTCAGGTACATTATGTGGAAGGCATAACACTCAGCGTATTCCGGGTATAACCCGTAGATAGCAAATCCCCCACCCAGGCCATTGCCGCGGACATGCATGTTGGCAATAGCCTTGATGACGCCCTCGCCGGAGAACCTCCTCCCCAAAGTATCCATGGCTCCGAACAGGGAACAGGCATCAATTACCTTATCGTCGTGGTAGGGGTTATTTATTCGGTTAATCTCTTTCATAGCGGTTACTCTCCCATGACCATCTCTTCCGGCTGCTCAAGGGGGACTGGTGCGACCAATTCTGAAGGTGGCACCTCTAACTGTGGCCGCCATATTTCTTCAGGAAGAGAGACAAGACCGAAATCACCAGCCACAAGCTCCCGCTTGAAGCCATCAACATTTACCTTGTCTTTCATCAGGCCAAAAACTATACCCGATTTCTCAATATTGCCGGCAAAGACCATGCCGACCACAAGTCCGTCTTTTAACACAACCTTGTGGTAAATATTGTCATATTTTTCGCTGAGCACCTGGTAACCATCATCAGCAGGAGTTACTATTCCCGCCGAGACAACATCCAGCCCGAAGTATTTCAGGGAATTCATGGCGGTCCCCCCGGGATACTCAGTTGGCATCCCTGCCATGTTGAATCCAGCAGTCCTTCCCCCAATATAGGCATTGGGCCAGATAGGAGTGAGCCTGTTCTCGCCGTAGACAAAATCATAAGCCTCAGCTACATCTCCGCAGGCATAGACATCAGGAATAGACGTCGCCATACAGCGGTCAACTACTATGCCTCGGTTGGTCTTTATTTCAGTGCCAGCCACAAGTTCCAGCCGTGGCTGAACGCCAGTAGCGATGATAACCATTTCACAGGGTAACGGACGGCTGTCGTCCAGGCTGGCGCCAGTGGCCTCGCCAGGCAAATAGCTGTTAATCCTAGCCACCGTATGACCGGTTATTATTTCAACCCCGGCCTGCTCCAGAGTTGTTTCCACCAGAGCTGATGCCTCCTCGTCAAGAATGGTGTTTAGAATCCGCTCTTTCATCTCAACAATGGTAACCCCAACCCCCCGCTTCACCAGCGCCTCGGTAACACTCACCCCGATTAAGCCACCACCGATAACCACAGCCTTTACCTCTCTTCGGTATTGCTTGAGAAACTGGTCGACTGCCCTGGCATCGTCAAGTTTGTTAAAGGTGAAGACTCCCTTCAACTCGATACCTTCTATCCCAGGAACAATAGATGAGCCGCCAGTAGCCAGCAGTAACTTATCCCAGGTAATCTTCTCCCCATTCTCTAGCTCAATGGTATGTTTACTGATATTAAGCCCGGTTACTTTCTGTCCCAAAATAGCCTGAACATCGTTCTCTTTGTAGAAATCAGGCAGACGATACAGCATCTTTTCCAGAGGTCGCCTCTTCACCAGATACTCCGAGATAAGCGGCCTCGAATAAGCAGGGTAGGGCTCATCGGAGATGATGGTGACTGCGCCCTCCTTATCCACCTGGCGGATGGCTTCAGCAGCACCAATACCGCCGGCTGAGTTGCCTATAATCAAGTATCCAGTTTTCATTTAAGCACCATCTCTAAAAAGTTAGCATACATCCTGAGCCCGGACTCTCCACTCTTTTCCGGGTGAAATTGAGTTGCCACCAGGTTTCCCCTGGCGATTACACTGCAGAAGGGCATGCCATATTCAGTTTCGCCAGCCACCAGTGAGCCGTCGTTCGGCTCGACATAATAGCTGTGCACGAAATAGAAGTTGGCTCCATCCGTTATTCCATCAAAAATCGGATGCGAAACCTTCTGCTTTACCTGATTCCAGCCCATGTGGGGAATCTTTAGTCCCGAAGGCAGCTTTTTTACCCGCCCTGGAATGATGCCAAGGCACTCATGCCAGCCGCCTTCTTCAGTGCCGGCAAAGAGAACCTGCATCCCGATGCAGACACCAAGAAAAGGTCGGCCCTCGGCAATAAAACGCTGAATCGGGCTGACCAGCCCCAGCCTCTTAAGATTTTCCATGGTTTCCGCAGCAGCACCGACCCCGGGCAGGATAACCACCTGGGCGTTAAGCAAATCACCAGCGCTGCTGGTTACCTCTGGCTGGTAGCCCAGTCTGCTGACAGCATTAATCACGCTGCGTAGATTCCCAGCACCATAATCGATTATGGTAATCATCTAAAGTCCTCTCCTCCGTGCCCTTAAGACAGTTCAGTTCTCGACAGTAACTTCCACCACGTTTTCCCGGGCGATAGCCGTTTCCTCGCCGTCCTTTCTAACAAAGACGTGCATTAACCCCATTACCTCATATTGCCCGTTTTCCAGACTCGTTGTGTCCCACCTCACCGGGAAGTTTTCCTGCTTGTCCCTAGACTCACCGAGCTTAATCCAGGTATCCGTATTCTTCTTGCGATAGTACCAGGGGTTAGCTATCCTCATGATAGGTCCAGTGAGACCCAGTGCCTCTAACTCCTTACGCAGCATCTCTTCGTCAAGTTCCTCTCGCAGTAGAACACTGCCCGAATACTTCTTTAACACTTCCGAAGGAACAATATAACGTGGTCCCCAGTTGTAAGACATGATTACACCTCCATATATTTATTGAGTTACCTTTTCCGCTACTTTGTGACTCCCATCCTGCACCTCCACATACACCAGTGCCTCATTAGGGCAATTAGCCACGCAAACAGGAACGTCATGTTCCGGGCAGAAATCGCACTTGGCGATTCTTCCCCGCTGTGCATCCTGCCGTATAGCACCAAAGGGACAGGCTAATATACAGGTCCAGCAACCAATGCATTTCTCCTCATCCAGGGCGACGATGCCGCTCTCAGGGTCCCTCTGGAGGGCTCCGGTAAGGCAGGCATAGACACAAGGCGGTTCATCGCAATGACGGCATTGTACAGAAAGGGAGACACAATCCTTTACCTCAACCGATAACCTGGCTAGAGGTTGAGGAGATTCCCTCTTAAATGCCTTAATTAAGTCCTTCGTTTGCGAGTGTTCTACCTGGCAATACACCCGACAGAGGTGACAGCCAATGCAAACCTCTTCATTAATGTAAATCCTCTTCATCTCTGTCTCCACCTTATATTATGCGGTAATCGGTTGCCATATGCCATATTAGCATACCTTCTCCGGTTTGTCAATACCTTTACGGGGGAGTTTACTATATTCTGGGCAACAAAGACTCCAGAGCAGGGGCTAAAGGATGTTATTTAGCGGAAAAATATTGGCTTATATTGCCACATAACTTAATATGAAGGGGGAGGTAACAATATGAGTGATCGTGCAATGGGTGGAAATTGCACATTCGTCAGTTTTGTTCAATAGTCTCTGCTCAAGGGCCGCTACACACGACAAGTTTTTGTGGTCGTCGATTGAACTACCTGCCTTTTCGTTTACTTCTAAAAATACGATACTTGCCTACATTTCATCAGCACCTTCCTCGTAGTGCGGCAGATGAACTTGCCGTGACCCCATAAAGCAATGGCTTTGCGCCTTTATTTGTCGCCCATTCGGTCAAGCCATAGCCTCTCCAACACTTTCATCCCCCAGCCTACAAAGAGATTAATCAGGTGAGCCAACATCTCGTTGTAGACCTTTATGCGGAGGTTATATCCGGCCTTTGGCTCCAATTGTTGTATCACTTGATGCATAGTGAGAAATTATCGTACTGCTCAGGGATATGCAGAACTTGCTCACGCCTGTGGGGAGGTACATGCCATAGCTGGAACTATCGGTTAAACAGGGACATGTGGAAACTGACCGTTGAGGGGCGATAAGCCATGGTAAGCGATAAGGTGGACGTACGGTAGATATCGCGGCGAACCATAGGATACAAAACGATGAATTGTTACCCACGAAAGGCTATAATAAGAGTGTACGTTATCGCGAGAAGTCACTAACCTGTCTGGGAAATGTTTATGGCTGACTATGAGGTAATCCATATTGCAGTAGCCCCTCCGGCCAACCTTGATGCAAATCTAGTAAGAAGTGTAGCCACTGTTATCAACAAGAGCCTTTCCTATACACGCCTTCTTCTGGCCGGTGAGGTGCCTAAAGTCATTGCCCACTACGACAGCATACAGATGGCGGAATCTGTAATTCAGAATCTGCGAAACCTAGGTCTTGTTGCAATTGCATGTAGGGACTCAGAACTTCGCCAGTTTCCACAAACATTCAGGGCGCAAACCCTAGAATTCAGAGAGAAAGAAGTTCTATTCCGTGACAGTGCTAGTCGCGAGAAAAGGATAGTAGAAAACAATGTCTTTCTGATTCTCACGGGGAGGATGGAGACTCCTGTGGAGGTGGAGACGACAAAGACCAAGACTAAGTTTAGTCCGACTAGGACGTTGCTTATGGGCGGTATCCCAATCTGGCGAAGAGTTGGTGAGAAAACCACAGCCCGGTCTATTCAGGCTGAGTATTTCGCCAGGCTGTATGATCGGAAATCACCAGTTCCTAGTGTAGAGATCCTCCAACAGCACATGAATTATTCGTTCTTAGGAGCAAAGGTGGCTGCATCCTCTTTCACAAACTTTGGCATCGTTGTTCAGCGGCTACGAGAGGTATTCCCGCAGGCGATTTTTGATAACAGGCTAGCGAAACCTTCCAGCCGGGAAGATATTGAGACAAACTGCAGGTTGATTTACTTGTTCCACACAGTGACCAGCGGCCGGCTTGGTAATCCGTAGGATAACAAATTGGCTTTTTGTTACTCTGACAGGACGTTGCGATTTCAGGATGTGTTTCCGGAAGGCAGAATTGCCTCCATTTTTCTTTGACCCCGGTAAGAGTTAAAGATGTTTCAAATCTAACCCCTTCATAAGGAGATATACAGGGCCTGAGCGATTTCCAAACTGCGAGTGTCTATAATATCGGCAGACATCTTGTTCATAACGAAAGCCCAGCTTATCCTGGCATCGAGGTCGACTACCATCTTCGAACCACCCCATCCCCCCAGGAGAAGGTACGCGGATTCGGACTAATTGGCATTTCTTTGCTGTTTAGACCGAACCCGAGTCCATAGCGGATGGGCACGCCAAGTACCAGGTCAGTACCGTAACACTGCTCTTCGATTGCCTTTTCGATGCTTGGTAAACTGAGCAGGCGTACGCCGTCCAGTTCGCCGCCGCAGGCCATAGCTGCTCCCACCCGTGCCACCGAGCGTGCGTTGCCGTGTCCGTTCGCCGCTGGAATCTCGGCGCCCCGCCATACTCTCTCTTTGACAACGCTGTGGTCGAATGGGGGATTCATCATCACTTTCCAAGGTATTGACCCGGGTTCTATCTCGACGTAGCCGGGCTCTCCCGGTTTAAGGATCGGCGGTGGAATGAGGATAGCATCATCAGGCGAGCCAAACATTTCCCCCTCACTCTCCAATACGCCAATAACACGAACGATAATGCTGCCCATTCGCATCTGCTGCCCTATAGGGTTGGTACCCTCAAATAGGATTTCGGCTACATTGGAGCCAAGTACGGCTACTTTTTTGCCCTGTTGGTAATCATATTCGGTTCAGAGGGTATCCAACAGATTATTCTGGCGCGGGGAGAGTAAAGGTAAAGCGGCTGCCCTTTCCCAGTTCACTCTGGGCTTCGATTTTTCCACCGTGAGCCTCCACCAGGCGCTTGGCGATGGTAAGCCCCAAGCCACTGCCGCCGGTAGCTCTAGCGCGGGACTTATCCACACGGTAGAAGCGCTCAAAGATGTTGGGCAGGTCCTCGGCAGGAATACCTTCACCGTTGTCGGTCACACTTACCTCCACCCAGTTGCCCTGCTGTTTGGCAGCCACCGTGATGGAACCTCCTTTAGCGGTGTGAGCCACCGCATTCTCCAGGAGGTTACGCAAGACCTGACTAATCCGATGGGAATCAATGTTCACCGGGGGCAGCTTATCTGGCAGGTCAATGAATACCGATGCCCCCTTTGTCGTTGCTTGAGCCTGCACTGCGGCTACTGTTTGATTGATTAACTCAGCAATGTCTTCTGTCTGGCAATTCAGTTTTAGTTCTCCCGCCTCAGCCAGGCTTAGCTCCTGCAGGTCATCAACCAGCCGCGATAGCAAAGTTGCCTCTTCACTAAGGGAGCGAATGGTTTCCGCATCCGGTTTTATCACGCCGTCACGGAGTGCCTCCAGATAACCCTGCACATTGGAAAGAGGGGTTCTGAGTTCGTGGGCAATATCAGCCACCATATTCTGCCGTAATTTTTCAGCACGCTCAAGGTCATTAGACATGGAATTAAACGCCTGGGCTAAATCTCCAAGTTCACCTTTGTCTTTAGTCTTCACTCTCTGGGAAAAATCACCGCGCCCCACGCGCTCGGCAGCAGAGGTAAGGGCTTTAACCGGAGCTAAAATTAGTCTAGACAGGAAAAAGGTGAGCAAAAGAGCAATAGCCACCGCCACCAAGCCCCCCCAGAGGAAAAAACGACCCACGGCGTTGTAGAGGATACTCAGTGAAGCAATGTCCACCCCCGGCGCTCCCCGACTGAAATAAAGCGTACCAATATCACCTTCTCCCCATGGTGGTGATACAAGCCTGCCCGGTGAATCAGGATGGTATTGTTCTCCCAAAAGTTCCCCCTGGGAATCAGCGACTACCATTCCTTGGGTGTCGGTCAATATAATCTGCCATCCATAGAGGTTTCCCCATTGCTCGACAAAGGGTTGAATGCCCTCCCAGCTCCTTTGTAGCTGATAATATCGGGAAAGCTCGAATTCTATCCTACCAGCTTGCATATTCTCAGTGCGTTCCTCAAGTTGCCTGATTTCACTTCTGGTCGTCTGGTAGATAAAGAAGAATATGGAGCCGATGGTCACCACTATCACTATAGCGAAAGCCATCAGGAGACGAAACAGCAATCTATGTCTCACTTCCCACCTCTGAAAGCTTGTAGCCGGCTCCGTAGACAGTTTTTATGTATCTGGGATGGCTGGGGTCTGGCTCAAGCTTTCGCCGCAGGTTCAGGACATGAACATCAATGGTGCGGTCAAAGCCCTCAAAATCGTAGCCAAGGGCTTTTTCAATAATCTCTGCCCGGCTGAAAACTCTACCTGGTTCTTTCACAAGAACCCCCAGCAGTTTGAATTCAGCGGCGGTAAGATTCAGAGGTCTGCCAGCAAGGGATACCTCATATTTGGAGAAGTTTACAGTGAGCTCACCATGCTTAACCTCTGCAGGACCACGTTCTCCCGGGAGGCGCCTGAGCACGGCTCGTACTCTAGCTGCCAGTTCCCTGGGGCTGAAGGGCTTGGTCACATAGTCATCTGCCCCCAGCTCCAAACCCTTGAGTTTGTCCTGGTCAGTAGTCTTGGCAGTAAGCATAATAACCGGCACATCAGATTCAGCTCTGAGGGTCTGGCAGACCTCAAGACCATCGATGCCGGGAAGCATCAAGTCCAGAACAATGAGGTCGGGGTGACCCTCCCGAGCCAGGCGCAGAGCTTCAACACCGTCATAAGCGGTTAGAACACGGTAGCCATCCCGGTTCAGATAGAGCTTGACCAGTTCTACCGTTTTTGTATCATCATCAACCACCAGAACCCTTTTACCTGCCATCTCCGCTTTCCTTAAGAATTCGTCCTGCTTGTCTTATGTTATAACACAAATGTTAAGATAATGTTAACAACAAAGAGGAGGGTTATATTACCCTCCTCTTACTCACAATTATCTTGGTATAGAGTCTTTTTGGCTATTCTGCGGTTTGCGGTTCATACCAGCCAGGGAATCCACCACCGGGTCCACCGAAGCCACGGTGCATGCCATGGTCGGGAAATCCAGGTGCCAATATGGGAACATCCGGCCTTGACTCTAACCACGCCTTATACTGGTCAGCCTGTTCCTGGGTTATCTTGCCTTGGTCAACGAGGTTCTGCAGATAGTTATTCAGAGCTTCATCCCGCATCTCGCTTTGAGCCTGGGCAAAGGCATCTTGCAGCGCCTGCACGTCAATGGCTGTGCCTGTGTTCTGTTCGTAGATTTCACAGACTTTGTCCAGTAGAGCCTCCTGTTGAGCCTGGGGGCTGTTATCTTCGTCTCCCGTCTGGGCAAGGACTACCCCCGTTGTACTCCCGGCCAACACCACAGCAGCTAACAGCGCGACAATAATAAACTTCTTGCTTCGCCACATTCCCGTCTCACCTCCTTTACATTTAGATTTCTACTTAAAATTGTAGCAACCAAATACTAAAATCCTGTTAAGTTATTGTAACAAGACAATCAAGCCGACACTGACCATAAGGATACCCAGTGCTAATAACGTATAAAGCAGGATAAACCGTTTAGACATACAATAAGGGTAACAATTAATTATTAAGATCACGTTAAGAATTGAGGGAGATTCTGGAATTTCCCACCAATGATTGGTAGTTAGTTCTCTATTGAATTGAGAATAACAAAAACCACAAGCTGCTATAACGACCATACAGTGGGGGTTGAGTAATAATTGTCCAGAATGTGGAATTTAGCAGTCACAATTGCTTGTTTTGTTACCTCCAAGAGCCAAATCCCTTCTCAATAGCATAACAAAGCTGAAAATCACTTGCCTCATGCGCTTTTTATTCGGCTTGAGATTCCTGCTTCAGCTCGTCGATTATTCCTTTAACCCTCTTCTTATGTCCATCTCTGCCTAAGGTGTAGGAACGAGGAACCCATTTCATATCCTGCAAATTGTTTATCATGCCGGGGAGCAAGTCATAAGGGATGGCTATAAGTATTAGGCCTTCTGGGAATAGTTTCCTGGCTTTCATACCATGACCAAAACCGGTGATGGTAAAATTCAATTCGCCGCTTAGGTAGGGATAAATATATAGCCAGGCGCACCCTATAACCGGCGTTCCCCTCGCCGACCACATCCTCCCGCTGCTGTAGCTTAAGGCTCTCAGTAAAATTTCGGCTTGACTCACATTAGCGGTAACAATTAATACGTCTGGCTCAAATGATAGTTTGTCTAAAGGCGCGAAAGCGACGTAGTTAGCGGTGTTCTTCTGTAGTTTAGGGATTACGTGGTAGATTCTCTGGTTGGCACGTACGTCCTTGAGGACTTCCAGCCTCGGTCCTACCTGCCCGCTCTCAAAAATTGGCTCATGTTCTATCATGCCCAGTATCAGCGGTCCGACGCAGGTGAAGTTTTCTTTAGTAACATAAAAAGCGTTTCCTTCTTGTGCTTCGGGGAGCATCTCACAAAAATCTAAAATCTTATCTAGCCTCTTGATTCCATCCGGTTTATTGGGTAAGAACTTAACACCTACGGGCTTCTTTTCAAAATTAAATTTATTAAAAATAGATAAGTCCTGTTGTATTGAGCCCATCTTGACCTCCTTTTTGACCTCTGTGGTTGCACGAGACAAGCTATTGCCTAATGTTAAGAAGAAACGTATAATTTAATTAAAAAGGCGGGCTGCCACTTGCCCCGCTTAAGCCACTACCACAGGGAGGGTGGGAGAAACTGACGGCGGTGAAAAGCCCCGAGTGGCACACCCTGGCAAGCCCGCCTTTGCCTGTTTATCCTCCAAGCAATTTTAGCCCACCTACAGAATTGCGTTCTTCAGCATCTCCGAAGTCCTGGCTAAAATAGCCATTCCTATGGACAATAGATATAACTTCTTAAACCCCCCATCAAGTAGTATAGTAGGAGCCTCCGGGAGCTCTATTTCTATAGAGCTCCCGGAATAATAGTTATTCGTGCTTGTAGATGTGGTGACACGGATAGGAGCCAAGGTCTACAATCTTACCATTCTGTATCTGCTGAATACGTACCTCGTCAACACCCTCAGTATCGCCCGGGCCATAGGTCAGCGCTAGGGTTATGCCGCCGACGTCAAGGCTCTTAATCTTGTAGAAGCCATACTCTAGGACATCAGCCGAGGTTAGCTGGTCAGGAGATTTACCAGTATTTAGCAGGGCCAGCCTTAACGCCTCAACCTGGGTCATGCATTCAACTATGCCACCGGCATACATGATGTGCATGGCTCCAACCTTGTCGGGGCGGTTAGCCGCCAGTAGCTCGTTGGCGAAAGTCATCCCCTCTCCGGTGTCATCCCAACCGGCATAGCCACCAGCGACGACAAAGCCGTTACCCTCTTCACCCATAGCCGGGAGGAACACCTGAAGGTGGCTCGGTGTGGCACAGCCGAAGGTTATCTCGTAGTCCAGGCCGGGTCCCATTCCCAGGTTTTTCATTTCCTTTACCGTTGGCTGGGAACCGGGGTTAATCATGGCACCGAAGCAAGCGTCAACTCCGTTGTCCTTCAGCCATAGAAGCTGGGTGGTTGGTGGCGCGGTGGGTACCAAAGGCACATACTGCTCGCCAACTATCTCGTATCCAATGCTCTCCAGATACTCTTTCATCTCATCTGTCGGAACCGACCTACCCATGGCATTATCGGCGGTGAGGAAGGCAAACCTCGGTGCCCTGTCTTCTGTCCAGTTCTCCAGGAACCAATCGGCGAAGGCGGCACAGTCGTCGGTATAAATAGGGTAATTGGTGAAGATGGTTTTCGGCGGCGACAGGAGATAGGCTCCAGCAGCCGCACTAGTGGCACCGATGCGGTCATCATTCATCAGGTCCATTAGTGCCAGCGCCTGTGGCGACCCTGATATCCTCTCGACCAGGAGTCCTCTGTCCTTAAGCTCCTCATAGATGGACAGCACCTTCTCTACATTGAGCTCATCATCTCGCCACAGCACCTCAAAGGTTACATTATCGGGGATCGTCTTATCTGGATACCACGGCGCCAGAATCTTGTTCTCATTTACCCATTTAATATAGTCTTCATAGCCAGCCAGATCCGCCGCCATATCCTCAGCGTAGGCACCAGTCAAGGCAAAGCAACCACCGACATACACTGTGTACTCAGTTGGTGGTGGTGTCGTTGGGGTTGTCGGGGTTGTCGGGGTTGTCGGGACTTCCTCCTCTCCACAGGCACCTAATAGCGGCAATGCCACCAGCATAATAATCAGGGAAGTTACAAATAGCCACTTAATCTTAGTCATCATTCCTCCTTTCCAGTTTACGATTTAGTTTATCCCACAAATTAGCCGTTCTCTTAAATTTAGCCACCTCCTTTCACTATAATATTTTGGCTACTTGATATTATACATCTTTAATGTGAGAAAGGCCATAGCCGGTAATATGCTTTGACCATCTCCCAGCGGTGAGCCAGCCCCCTGGGCTCAAAGATGAGGAAGATTATAAGTACCAGTCCGCGCATGATGAGACTGAGTGAAGCGGCTGCCTGGGGGGCCACGACTGCCGATAATATTGGACCGACAATGGTGACCAGCTCATCCAGTAGCTTGAGGGATACGGCGCCAAAGATAGCCCCAGTGATGCTGCCCATACCACCGACAATTAGCATGCCCAGATACCACACTGAATTCATGAAAGGAAACTGGTCAACACAGGCAAAAGCAACATAGTGAACCAGCAGTGAGCCAGCCACACCGGCAAAAACGCAACCGATGAAGAATGCCAGCAGCTTATAAGCCCACAGATTGATCCCCATGACCTCAGCCGCCAGCTCATTATCTTTGATAGCGATGAAGGCTCTGCCTGCCCTGGTCCTGACTATGTTTTTAGCCACGAATGTCGCCAGACAGGCAATTATCATCACCAGGTAGAAGTAGCTACCTTTGGACTTTATCACAAAACCAAATATCTCAGGTCTAGGCACAGCTAAGCCATCACCGCCACCGGTGATATTATGGAATTGAAGTATAAACCATATAATAATAAAGTGGGCGGCTATGGTCGCCATAATCAGGTAGAAGCCCTTGATCTTTAGTGACGGTAAGCCAAATAAAACGCCCACCATTCCCGCCATTAGGGCAGCACAGGGCAAGGCTGCCCAGAACGACCAGCCAAGGTGGGCAGTGAGCATGCCAGAAGTATAGGCGCCTACTGCCATAAAGCCAGCATGACCTATGGAGATTTGATTGCAGTATCCAGTTAGAATACTTAGACCTAGAACACTAATGATGGTGATACCGATTGTGGTCATTATGGTCAGTATTCGGTCACTGAAATAAAGCGGGCCGGTGAAAAGAAAGGCAAGGAAGGCAAGCAGCATTATCCACTGCGCCCTAGTGCGGAAGATAGCCATATCCTGCGCGTAGTTTTGGTTAAAGATTCCGCTGGGCAAACCCATCAATTAAATCCTTTCTATCTCAGCCAGGCCAAATAGACCGTAGGGTTTAAAGATTAGCACGATGATTATGACGATAAACGGGAAGACATTAGCCAGCCCACCGCCAGCAGGTAATAGTGGGTCCAGGTAGCCGGCGGCTACATTCTCCAGCACACCCAGTATTATTCCGGCGACAATAGCCCCGCCAAGCGAGTTTATCCCCCCTAGCAGCACCACGGCGAATGCCTTCAGGCCAACCTGTGACATTCCTACCATAACACCGGATACGCCGCCTAAAATAATGCCGCCGATGACACCAACAACGCAGGCAATTACCCAGGAGAGGGCATAAACGGTAGTTACCTTGATACCGGCGCTCTGCACCACCTGCTCATCCTCAGCGGTGGCTCTCATCGCCAGCCCGCTTTTGGTGTAGCGGAAGAGAAGCATGAGTATAGCTACGGCAACAACGGACACTATCAGCCCGATTACCATCTCCGAGGGTATGGATAGCTCACCGATTTTCAGGGTTATGGTCGGCAGCACTCCGTGGTATGCCTTATATTCACCGCCCCAGATTAAGGTTGCCAGCCCTTCAAACACAGTGGCCAGGGCTATGGTCATCATGATTACCGCTAGTATCGGTTGACCTACCAGGGGGCGTAGGGTTAAGCGTTCTATTAACAAGCCCATTATAATGGCCGCTCCTATTGCCGCCAGCAGACTGGCCCATACCGGCAGGTGGAAGGTTACCAGAAAGGTGAAGCCCAGGTAACCACCAATCATGACAAAGTGTCCCTGGGCAATGTTGAATGCCTTGGAGCATTTAAGAATGATAACAAAGCCTATAGCAATAAGGGCATAGACCATGCCCAGGGCAAAACCGCTTATCACTAACTGTAGAAAGAAGGTCACTGGGCAGCTCCTTCAACAGACTGGATGCTAAGAGTAGTCTTTATTGTTCCCATCCGCCCATCGCGGTATCTGACCTGAGCTTCTACGGGCACCTCAGTCTTGTTACTATAGATAGCATTGATAAGCTCGCCGTAGCGTTCTTCCATAAATGCCTTTCTCAGCTTCCTGGTTCTGGTTAACTCAGCCTCATCAGGGTCAAATTCCTTGTGCAGATTGACATATTTCCTAATCTTAGTGCCCGATGGTAAAGCCTGATTTACTCTGTCTATATCCTGCTTCACTAGCTGGTAAACCTCTGGCCTCTGGGAAAGCTCGGTGAAGGTGGTGTAGGCTATCCTCCTCTCCCCAGCCCACCTACCGACACTCTCATAGTCAATTATTATGATTGCCGAGGCATAGGCTCTATCTGGGCCGGCTAGAACCCAGGCGTCCTTGATATAAGGACTGAACCTCAGCCGGCTCTCAATAAGTTGGGGAGCCAGTTTATCACCACTGACCAGCTCAACCAGATCCTCTACCCTATCCAGAAAGACAACGTGTCCATCCTCAGTAATGAAACCGCTGTCTCCGCTATAAAACCAACCGTCTTTAAGCACCTCGGCAGTCTTATCTGGGTCATTATAGTAACCAAGGAAAATACCAGGCTGCCGATAAATAATCTCACCATCATCGGTTATTCTTACCTCTGCTCCCCGGTGAACGGGGCCTACAGTCTCTAAGCGGATGTCATCGTTCTTAGCGCCAGTTAGCGCTCCACCCTCCGTTGACCCATATATACTTTTGAGGGGGAGATTTAGGGCATGGTAGAACCTGAAGGCATCGGGGCTGAGCATAGCCCCCGTGGTATAGCAGATTCTGGCGTTTACCAGACCAAGGCTATTTCTGATGGGTCTAAACAGGGCTATATCAGCAAAGGCATAGAGGATTTTCCAGAGCAGGCTTGGCTTTTGATTTCTATACTTTAGGTCGGCTATTTTGTAGCCGATTGGCATCAGCAGGCGGAAGGCAAACCTCTTAATAGCATCAGCCTCTCGAATCCGCCCCTGAACCATTCCTGCCTGACTCTCCCATAGCCGAGCTCCATAGAGTACCATACTTGGTCCTATTTCCCTGATATCCTGCTGTTGAGTTTCCGGCTCCTCAGCGAAGTTGAGGATGCTAGCTGACAAGAGGTGGCAACCAATCCCAAACCACTGCTCGGTCATCCAGGCTGGTGGCAGGTAGGGGACAATATTATCATTCTCATGCCACTGGTCGAGATGCAAATAGTAGTCAGCACCAGCCCTCATCGTCCTATAAGTGTGGACGGCTCCCTTGGGAACAGCCCCGGTGGTTCCCGAGGTGTAAACGATAGCGCAGACATCGTCAGCACTACCGCTTTTCACATTCTGCTCAAAGAGTCCGGGGTGTGCCTCCTCATGTTTTTCCCCCGACTGCCGTACTTGCTCATATCCCATCAAAATAGGGTCATCATAGTGGGTTAGCCCCTTATAGCCCCAGTAAATAACCTTCTCAAGCTGGGGAAGCTCGTCCTTAATCTCAAGAAACTTGTCAACCTGCTCTTGGTCTTGAACCACAGCAAATCTAGCCTCGGAATTTTGGGCAACGTATTTTATCTCCGAAGGATTTAAATCTGAATACAGCCCCACTGAAGCCCCATGATTAGACTGGGCGGCTAGCTCAGCAGCGTACCACTGTGGGGCATTATCCCCAATAATAAGCACTTTATCTCCTGCTTCAAAGCCGAGGGTTAATAAACCAAGTGCCAGGTATTTGACATTGAGATAGTAGTCCTTCCAGGTATAGGGCTGCCAAATACCACGGTGCTTATAGCGCATGGCTATATGGTTATCGCTATACTTCTCATAGTTATATTTGAGTATCTTGGGCCAGGTATCACCCTTTTCTCTATATACTTGCTCTATCTCGGTAGTCATTGCTCCCTACTTGTTCTTTTAAGCCAGCCACCTTTTCCTTCGCCGGTAGTGCTTAACTTCACGATAGCTCTTTTTAGATCCCACAGCCGATAGCCCCATATAGAATTCCTGAATATCCTCATTATCCCTTAACCTCTCAGCCGGCCCACTCAGAACTACTCTCCCGTTTTCCATAATATAACCATAGTCAGCGATACCAAGGGCAGCTCTGGCATTCTGCTCTACTAGGAGTATGGCCATCTTTTGCTCGGCATTGATTCTCTGGATGATTTCATAGATTTCTTGCACCAGCAGTGGGGCCAGACCGAGTGAAGGCTCATCCAGAAGCATGAGCTTGGGGCGTGCCATGAGCGCCCGCCCTATCACCAGCATTTGCTGTTCGCCGCCAGAGAGATAGCCGCTCGTGTGGTGGCGGCGGTCTTTAATCTTGGGGAAGTACTCAAAAACCATATCTACGTCTCTTTTGACCTGTCCCCGGTCCTTACGAGGATAAGCGAATACCAGCAGGTTCTCCTCAACACTTAGGTGTCCCAGAACCCTCCGCCCTTCCATAATCTGGCTTATGCCCATAGTAGCAATATTCTCAGGGCCATACCTATCTATCCTCTTATCATCAAAAACAATGCTGCCATCGGTTACCTCTCCCTCTTCTGTCTTTAGCAGCCCTGATATTGCTTTTAAGGTGGTAGTCTTACCCGCGCCATTAGCCCCGAGTAGGGCAACGATTTTGCCATCACCTACCTCTAGTGATACCCCTCGTAGCACCTGGATAATATTCATATAGGTAACTTCAATATTGTTTACTTGTAGCATTTTGTTCTCTAAACGCCTATACTGCCTCTCCTAGGTAGGCTTTAATAACCTCAGGGTTAGTCTTAATTTCAGCAGGGGTGCCTTCAGCAATCTTACGCCCAAAATCGAGGACGATAATCCTGTCGGCTATATCCATAACCACTCCCATATCATGCTCAACAAGGATGATACATTTAATCCCATCCCTCAGAACAGGGGTATTGGGATAGGTGGCTCCCTGACCTTCAAATACATCAATTATGAACCGGGCGATATCCTCCTTTTCCTCTAGGTTCATCCCGGCCATAGGCTCGTCAAGAAGTAGAATTTCCGGTTCCAGAGCTAAGGCTCTTCCCAGCTCGACTCTTTTTCGCATCCCGTAGGGCAGAACGGCAACCACATTCTTTCTGATTGGCTCTATTTCCAGAAAGTCAATAATAGCCTCTACTGTATGGCGGTGCTCAATTTCCTCCTTGTGAGCCCAGCCAAAGAATAGGGCACTGGAGAGGAAGTTCTGCTTCATAAGCACGTGTCGGGCAGCCATAAGGTTATCTTGAGTGCTTAGCCCAGTGTACAGCTCGATATTCTGAAAGGTTCGGGCAATGCCGAGTTTAGCCAGCTTATCCGGGCGCATTCGGGTGATTCTTTGTCCGTTGTAATAGATTTCGCCCTTCTGAGGTTTATAGAAGCCGTTTATGCAGTTGAGGAGAGCGGTCTTGCCGGCGCCATTAGGTCCGATAATAGCTAGTATCTCATTATCCCTGATGTCCAGGCTCACATCACTAAGGGCTCTGACACCGCCAAAGCTAAGCGAGAGGTTGTCAATCCGTAATTTAACCTTCTTGTCAGCTTTCACCTATAATAGTCTCCTGCTTAGTGTTGCGCTCGCCTCTTTTTAGTTGCTCTCGTTGGAGTAGGGGTAGCTTTGTCATGGGCAGCGAGTATGTCTCTGTAGTCAGTTACCCTGTAGTCTAGTGGTCCCTCACATCCCAGATTCCTACCCAGTCGTTTAGCTTTCTTTTTGAGCATCTTCGCTGTTTCCTTATTAAGACTCTCACCATACTTCTTATAACCGGTGCATGTTGTACTCCAGTCTTTGTAGACCATTATCGTCACATCATCATCCACAGCGTCACAATAAATCGTTGTTGCTGTTACTTGCCAGTCTGTCACTAGCCGATCTCCTGAATTAAGAGCATGGTATGTTAAAAAAGTTAATTATAGCCCTATTTATATTAATATATATATCCATAAAGTCAATACCCTATCAAGGGTATCTTTGACAGCAAAAACAAAAGGTGATATAACTGTGACAAATGGCTAGGATGACTAGCAAAGATTACCGTGATATTTTAAATCTGGTCTATCTTGCCAACCGATGTGAAGACGTAGAAAGCTTCATTGATGCATTGTTTCCCTCCATAATGCAGGCGTTCAATACCGAATGTGCCACCTTTCAGCTTATTAAAGGGTATCCACGGCACATAACGATAGTCGAGTCACGGTCTATCAGGTCAGATAACCGTAATCTTTATGAAGACAAGTATTACCCTGTCTTGTATAAAGACTCTTTCTATCAACACTCCCCCTTGTTAGCAGAGGCACTTTCCTCGCCTAAAATCGCCCTGAAAATTGGGAACTCTATTTCCTCCCGAGACTGGGAGAGGTCAGTTTTGTATAATGATTTCATTCGACCACAGCATTTATACTGGGAGTTATTCCTGACCTTGCGCTGGAAAAACAATTTAGAGGGCATGATAACGTTGTGGCGTTCCAAGAAACAGCCGGATTATGAAGATAAGGAAGTCTTAAAAGCAGCGAGGCTTGCTTCTCATCTTGGAGTCGTTGTGCACAATATTCGCTTAATTTCACAGATTAATACCCGGGAAAGTCATTTCTTGTCTGCCGATGAGGCTAATAGTGAAGGGCTTCTTTGGTTAGACCATAAATTTACTCCTTCCTTCTTCAACGCTAAGGCAAGAGATATCTGTCTGCAGTTATCCAGCAGAATGCCATGTAATACATTCAATCTTGAAAAAGGTGAGTTCCCCATACCATCCTGTATTATTAAAGATTGTTCCGACCTCCTTGATTTACTTAAGGTAGAGGAGCAGCTTATTTTATTGCCAAAAGAGAGAATAATACTTACAGAAAGTGGCGAGAAATTCCGAATTGAATGCTCACTGGTATGGAAAGCCGATCAAATAAATTCTATGCCTAACTTTATGGTTACTCTATCTGACCTCAGTGACGAAAAGAAACTGGATACTACCTTACAATCTAGATTCCATCTAAGTAGAAGAGAGCTAGATGTTATTTATTATCTAACCAGAGGGCTGTCTGATGATGAAATTGGAGAAAAGCTTTATATCAGCCGGCAGACGGTACATACACATACCAAGAACATCTACAAAAAACTAGGCGCTAAGAGCAGAATTGAGTTATACAGGAGAGTTATACAGAGTAGTTATCCAGGAATATTCAATCACCAACTTGGCTGACGTGATTTGCCCCAAAAATTCTTGTTAAAATACTTGCATTCTAAACCTATAGCTGGATTATCCAACAAAAGTCAGTTTTGTGCAATGGTAATCCAGCAAATTACATCGAAAGCTAGTATGCTACTGCTCCTAGTTCGATGTTGTCAAATCAATCAGGGGCTCCAAAAAGGAAGCTAGTTGTACCGTAGCCAATACGGGTGTAAAATCGGGTTAAGCAAAAGGGCTTGGTTTTAGCAACGACCTGCACGCAAAGCGTGGCACGTGGAGTGGGTTTTTGGAGTGATGCATGGCCACAAGAAGAGAGACGATTACCAACAAGGTGAGTAGAAACTAAGGAAGCATACGCATATGTCCGAAATGGATAGTGCCTTAGAAAGAGTTGCCGTTCTCGTTGAAGCGTTTCAGCGCAACGAGGCGGCCTATACATTACCAATGTACTCAGAGGCGGAAGCACGCAAAGACTTCATCGACAAGTTCTGGATAGCCCTCGGCTGGGATGTGAACCACTACGAGCAGACTAACCCCTACGAGCAAGAAGTGAAGCTAAAGTGGGCGGTACTGTACGATAGGTAGAACTTTTAAGCTTGTTTTCAATATAGTTGATTCTAATGATTTTGCCAGGGCTTGACAAGGTTCTGGAAGCAGTAGATAGAACGCGGAGGCGTCTCAAGGTTTCTGCCAGGACTTACGCATGATTACGCGTACCGCGCTGCTGCCCAGCATTTTGAGGGCTTTATAGAGTCTGTCCCCGGAGTTCGAGAATTCTCCTGCTTTTCAGTCTGTACAGTCTCCTGAAATTCTCTCCTGAGAATTCTCTTGTTTTTTCCCATCTGAGAATTTCCGAAGATTTTCAGTCCGAGGACGGACAGAAGGAGGCACTTTCCTACTTAAGGAAGTAACTTTCCTAAGGAGCTTTCCTACTTTAGGAAGGAACTCTACTACCTACCGACCGTCCGACTTTCCTACGGACCGTCCGACTGACTTCCTTACCTACCGACCGTCCTTACCCTCCTACCTAAGGAGGGGACTTTCCTACCTAAGGAGGGGACTTTCCTACCTAAGGAGGGGACTTTCCTACTATAAGGAGAGACTTTCCTACCTAAGGAGGGGCTTTCCTACCGACCGTCCGAATTACCCACCTACCGACCGTCCGGCTTTCCTACCGACCGTCCCACCTACCTACTGACTGTCTGACTTACTGACTGTCTAATTTACTCGATATATCAGATCATAATAGGGACTCAGCTTCACCGGGCCTTTTGTCATGCTTGAACACAATATTCTGATATGACTATTCCGATGGAACGTGCAATGCCCTGCACAAAAAGATGAAATGTTCAATCTACCTTGGGAAAAAGTCACTAATCCAAGAAAACCTGTTCCTTGTATGATGGGATTATCGTTTCCCATCCGCTGCTATTTTTTACCAAACTGGCTAAGTGTTGTGAGGCATCAAGTTCGCCGTGAGTTACAAAAACGCGCCTCGGTGGTTTACCCAAGCTAGACAACCATCTAACCAATTCGCCCATATCGGCATGTGCCGAAAAACCGTGTATCTGCGCTATTCTCGCCTGAACAGGGTAGTATTGCCCCAGAATCCTCACCGTTTTAGCACCATCGACAATCTGTCGCCCAAGAGTCCCGATGGCCTGATAGCCGACGAAGAGAATGGTACTACACTCCCCTGAGATATTGTTCACTAGGTGATGTTTTATCCTGCCCCCAGTGCACATCCCGGAGCCAGCGATTATAATGTTGCTGCCAGCGGTGCGGTTTATCGCTTTTGACTCCTCGGTTGTCCTTACCAGAGTCAACTCGGGAAAGTCAAAGGGTGACTTCCTCTGATGCAGGAGTTCTTTCATTTCTTTGTCAAATAGCTCAAGATGATGCTCAAACACCTCAGTAACACTCACCGCCATTGGACTATCAACAAAAACCTTAAGGCGGGGAATGCGACCCTTGAGCAGGAATGTGTTCAGATAATACAAAATCTCCTGAGCTCTCTCTAAGGCAAAGCTAGGTATAACTATATTCCCCTCTTTTTTCGCAGTGCTATTTATAATCTCGGCAAATTGGTCGGCCGCCTCTTCCGGGCGCTCAAGCAACCTGTCTCCATAAGTAGACTCCACTATGACATAGTCTGCCTCATCGAAGAGAGTCGGGTCGTGAAGCATCGGTTTACTCCACCGCCCGATGTCTCCAGAAAACAAGATTGTCCTTTCCTCTCCGTTTTGCCGTATCTTAAGCTGAACCATAGACGAGCCTAAGATATGTCCCGCATCATAGAAATTAGCTTCGACGCCGTCACCTATTTTGACAGCCTCACCATATTTAATGGGTGAGAACAATGGAAACACGGCTTGAGCGTCACCCTCGGTGTATAATGGAATCTCGGGATAGGGGCCTTTTCTTCTTTCTCTTTTATGTCTACGTCTTTTAAACTCAGCGTCTTCTTCCTGTAATTTCCCCGAGTCTAGTAGCATTATCCGGGTGATTTCGGAGGTGGCAGCTGTACAGTAGATGGCGTGATCAAAGTCTTCCCGAACTAACTTGGGTAATAGGCCACTATGGTCTAGATGGGCGTGGGTCAAAATAACCGCATCTAACGACTTGGGTGGAATAAAGAAAGGGCTCCAGTTTCGCCCTTTGAGTTCTCTTTCTTGATAGAGACCGCAGTCGACCAGAAATTTTACATTGTTTGTCTCAATTAGGTATTGTGACCCAGTAACATTCTGCGCCGCGCCGAGAAAGCTTAACTTAATCTGCATCCGTTGACCCTACGGTAACTTGCGGTTATCCTTAAGATGTTCTTATCCCCCTAGACATTTCTGAGATAGTAACAGAAGCAGATTTATGATGCAACCTCACTCACTTTCTATTACTGCGGATGAAAATAGCTGGGTTACTCAAGCTAAACAAACTGGCTGATTGTTACTTACAACGTGCAAGCTAAGCTTGTCCTCAAGATTATTCTCCAAGACCGAGAAGCTTTGCGTACTTAAGAAATATTGACCACAAACGACCTAGGTTGTAGAATTAACTCAAGATTATGTTTACTAATTAGAACGATGGAAAAGAAGTTGTTCCTGCCGGATGAGCCTATTGAAGAGCTAACCGAAGATGCCTTCGGGCATACAGCCTTTGTAAACACCCTATATAAATGTATTAAAGATTCTGAATACAAAATAAATATTGGTCTCTTTGGGAAGTGGGGTGTTGGCAAAACTTCAATATTAAAACTGCTTTTCAAGCACATCAAGGAAAATGATAAGAATACCAAGACCTTCCTATTTGACGCCTGGAAGTATCTACAAGGTAACCTTTGCCAAGAGTTGGTTCTACAATTAAACAAAGAATTTCACGTATTCAGGGAGGACGAGCTAGAGAGAGATATATATTGTATTCAGGAAGAGGAAAGTACCCCTGCTGAAAGAAACCTGAGAGAAAGATTGTTGGATATCTGGCGACAATTTAGCATTTCTATATCTACTACGATATTTCTTGTCATTCTATTCATCTTACTTAGACTATTCGGACTAATCCCTCAGACTATATATCAAAGTTTATTATTTATCATTATTCTTCCTATTGTCGTTGACCTAGTAATAAAAATGAATGCGACTGTGAGTCGAACGGGTAGAATAAGTAGATTGCCTGCTAAATTTGATCCAGAGAGGATTGAAGGCAAATTCAGGCAAATAGTAAAAAAATAACGAGTAAATCTAAAGTAAATAAGTTAGTCATTGCTATAGACAATCTAGATCGTTGCTCCAGTGAAGACGCAATAGAGATGTTAGAGGCTATTAAAGCATTTATGGAGCATGAAAAGTGTATTTATCTTGTTTCGTGCAATGACGAGGCTTTGATAAAGGATCTTGTCTCAATCAGGGGATATGCTGCCAGTGATGCGACAGAATTCCTCAGAAAGTTCTTCCAAACTTCGATCGTCATTCCATCACTTCTAAGTGCAGATTTGGAGAGATTTGCAAACGGTCTTTTGGATAGATTAGAGATTACGTATACTGAGCAAGTCCTACAGGTAATAGTTAACGCTTTTATGGAAAACCCAAGAAAAATCAAGCAATTCCTGAATAACTTGACAACCCGGTACCTTTTAGCTCAGGAGAGAGAGAAAGTAGGGATTTTCAATTCTGGAGAAATCACCGGCAATGATGGCATTTTGGCTAAGATATTGGTTATTCGACGAGAATTCCCTCTATTTTATGAGGAGCTTGATTATAGAGAAGATTTGTTAGAAGAAGTAGAAACATACTTCAGGGGAGCTGGACAAGCCCCGGTGTACAAGGTTATCAAAAAGAGCGATAAGGCAAACGTTTTTGAAGACAATCCAGGTCTTGAAGAATTCTTGAAGAGTGTAAGGTTAATCACTGTTGAAGACATAACCCCATTTCTGAAACTGAATAGGGAAACATTTATTAGTGCGATACCTAATGTACAAGAGTTCAAGTTACAGGTTAATCGTGGAAACTTGGAGTATGTTGAAAACAGCTTAAGCAAGATTGAACAAGAGAATGAAAAGGTAGCTTACATTAGAGAGATTATCAAGCTAGTAAATCGTGAATTAAGGTTCGGGCGCTATGACTGGGGCTTCAATGGTGTTGACATATTAGTAAAGATTCACCATCAAATACCAGCTTCAATTAAGCGTGAAGTTGCAAGAATGGTAGGTCAGTTTTTGACTTTGGCGGCAATAAGAGAACATCTGAGCAAGTTTGATTACAACTTAGTCTTCCCTATTCTTCGAGAGATGAGAAGGGATGACAGAAATGATGTTCTTAATCAGTATGTTGGATTGCTCGCTCCAGACCGTATTGACATGAAACTAATTGACCAATTGATAGGTAATTATGATGTAATGCCTGAGGCTGCGGTAAAAAGTCTTAATAGCACCCTAATAGCAGCTTATGGTAGCAATAAGGAAAATGGAGGGAGCGTAATAAGGAGGATAAATAGCAATCCTGAAGCCAGCAATAAATTAATATCTAGCGATCTTGTTGAAAAGATAGAGAATTCTATAGATGATTCCACTACAGACGAAAACCAGCAAGTGGTTGAGCTGTATATTGAACTGAAGAGTCACGCCTTAGCTTCAACAAAATTGGCATTCCTTAAAAAACTTCTATCCATTATCTCCACCAACAAAAATACGGATTATGATGAGACTAAAAAATTTGGATTACGTAATCTAGTTAAATTAGATACGAGTGATATTCCTGATGAAGGTGCAGGTAAATTATATGCGGCTCTTGACGAGTTCACGGGTTTAATAGCTTCTCTAAATGACAAGTTACAGTTCGTTGAAGCATCATTTAAGTTTTTTAACATCTTTTCTGGCCCACAACGGGAGCAATACCTTCAAAATAGAGTGCTACTACCTGTCAATTCAGGTGACATTTCTATTCTGAAGAGGACACTCGGGATAGCTGCGCAGTATGCTGTAAAGATACTAGATTATGAATTTATGCTAGATGGATTTATTAATAGAGTGAGAAGTCACTTCCCAGATTTGGAATTGATAGCTCTGGTCACTCGAAATACGCCTAAACAGGGTAGGGAAAAAGCTAAGGATATGATCATCCACCTGATAAACCATCCACAACCTCCCTATCATACCACAGGGTTAGAAGGCTTCAGACAAAACTATAACGAATTTACTGCTAGTCAAGTTAGTGAAATTTCCGAGGCTTGTTTGCAGAAAAGCACAAGTGTCACCACTCAAGAAAAGAGTAAGTATATCGCACCGATCCTTGAAACATTTGGGAAAAACACCGTCCAGTTCAAGCGTAGATTCGCTGATTTTACTGCCGAATTTATTGTAGATGATAATCAAGATGTGAGAAACATGGGCATTGATTGCTACAACAAGATTCGAGTTGCAATTGAGGAAGATAAAAGAAAAGCCATAATCATCCGAGTTCTACGTGTAATAGAGCAAAAGGCTGGTCAAGATGTATTAAACCAAGACAGTGAACCACTACTGGATTTGGTTATAGCAGAACAAGGACTATTAGATCGGAATGATTTAGAAAGGTTAATCGATATGTTGCACGCTTTGCTAAGCGAAGCAAAACCGAAGGGAACTCAACTGATAAGTATAAGGTATTTAGGTCGGTTGAGCAAATTCTACCGACGCAAAAAAATGGTAATCAGAACACTGCAGGATGATTTAGAAAGCGCAGATGCAGAGATAAGAGAGCAAGCAAGCCAGGCACTAGAGTCAATTACTGGTAAAGCCTCTCAAGAGAGTCCTTGATTCTATCTCCTGTATCATCAATAGTATCAGTCTCTCAACAAGGAAACACGAATACGGATAACTCCTTATTAATATAAGCCTACACATAAATATATTTGGCCAAAAGTATTGAATACTATCAACTTAGTTATTAGTATCGGTGCTGTAGTAATTACTGGAGTAACCACTTATCTCCTATATCGAGAGTACTAGAGCAAGAAGCGAGAGAATCCGGGGTGCTCGTAGAGAAGTTATTAAACATATTGACGGAATGTGTGATGTGCTCGAATCCCGCTGCACATTCCTGACTTTTGTTTGGTCAGACCTTATTTGGAAGGACTTGCTGATGAACTTTTGGAAACTAAGAAAAGGCAGTTCTCCCCAGACGATATTAAGGACATCGCCGACCTTCTGGAAAAAGGTTTCATAAAGCTCCAGAAAGAACGAGCCTCTCTTTACGTCAATAATACTCCTATACCTTTGACTACTTTTCCCAAACAGATTATCACTAACGTGCTTCTGGCTATGGCTTCCTGCCTGAAGGGTGTGGGAGAAATCAAGAATCTCCGGATTTTCTTGAAGAGGGAATAAGCACGGGCCTAAAGGACTACTACTAACTATGTTAGGCTCACAGTAACTGACAGCCTATAGCCTTCAATTGCCTCCTTGACAAAAGAGTTCGAGTTCGTATAAAATGAAATTGATAATGAGTCTCAATCTCAAAAAAGACAAGACAATTTACGGCCATTCAATGACAGCTCAACGGCGCCTACTTCTGGAGCTATTGCGCGATGCTGAAGGGCATATCGACGCCAAGGAGCTTTATCGTCGCGCCAGTGCTAGGGATGAGTCTATCAGTCCGGCGACGGTGTACCGCAGCCTTAACCTCTTCAAGGAACTGGGGCTGGTTGACGAGATTAGGCTGGGCAAACTTCGTTGCTATTACGAGATTAAGCAATCGCCGGAGCACCAGCACCTGGTTTGCCAAGGGTGTGGCAAAGTTATCGAATTTCAAAACCCCTACTTCCAGAAGTTGATCAAGGCGGTACAGCGGGAACACGGCTGCAAGATTACCAAAGCTGAGTTATACCTCGAGGGTTACTGTCCAGAGTGTGAAGAGAAGGAGAAAACGCAATGACCTCCATGACTGCGAGAAGGGAGGGTAGAGCGATGATGGACATTGCCGAGCGAGATTTTGATAGGGAAGTGCTGAATTGCGAGCTACCTGTATTTGCTTGCTTCACCGCCAAGTGGTGTCACTCTTGCTATCCTACGTGTCTTTTTGCCGATGAATTGGTAAAAGAGTACGAAGGCAGCGTGAAGTTTGTCAGGATGGATACAGAAAAGAGTCCCGAGATAGCAGAGAGGTATCACGTTATCGCGGTGCCTACTATCCTCCTTTTCCAGAACTCCCAACCAGTGAATAGGCTCCTAGGTTTTCAGGAACTAAGGTCGCTGAAAGCCCTGCTGAATGGCGTGACAGTTGACAATGGAAATGAGCCATAGAGCAGGTAAAGACAAAGTAAAAGAGATTGAGGATAAAATCGCTGACCTAAAAGCTCGATGGCCAGCTCACTCAGTGCCGCCATCAATGTGGCAGAAATTAGAAGCGCTAGAGGAGGAGCTAGAGAAGGCAAAGGAGGCTCAAAAGAAAGACTGATGCCAAGCAAGATGGCATTAGTAGATTATAAGAAATGCCATCCAGAGAAGTGCGACAGCGGCGTTTGTGCGGCAACTCTAGTGTGTTCTCATAAGCTGCTCAAGCAGGAGGCACCCTACGATATACCGATGACGGACCCGTTTCTCTGTCAGGGTTGTGGAGACTGCGTCCGTGCTTGCCCTCTGAAGGCGATCAAGATAGTAAGAATGTAAGCAAGGAAGGTTGACGAACGATGAAGATATCAGTCTGCGGTAAAGGAGGAAGTGGCAAAAGTACCATAGTTGCTCTGCTGGCGAATGAAGCGCGAGCCAGGGATTACCGTGTGCTAGTGGTGGACTCGGATGAATCAAATTCGGGACTTTTCCGCATGCTGGGCTTTGACTATCCGCCCGTGCCTCTCATGGAACTAGTTGGTGGCAAGAAGAGCCTGCAGCAAAAGATGGCTCAGCCAAGTGTCCTCAGCGAGACCCAGATTGCAACAGCGCACATTCCTGAGCAGTATCTGCTCCAGAAGAACGGGCTCAAGCTGGTTGCCATCGGCAAAATCCTGCAGTCCCTGGAAGGCTGCGCCTGTCCCATGGGAGTATTAAGTCGCGAGTTCTTAAAGAAGCTCGCTTTGGAAGCAGACGAGCTGGCTATCGTGGACATGGAAGCGGGGGTGGAGCATTTTGGCCGGGGTGTAGAGACCAGCATTGACAGTGTGCTGATCGTGGTCGAGCCTCCCCTAGAATCAGTAAATGTAGGTCAGAAGATACACGACCTAGCTTCAGGAATTGGCGTCAAGAATGTCTGGGCTATCCTGAACAAGGTGCCATCGGATGAGATAGCTACCAGACTGAAAACGGAATTACAGGAGCGGCACATTGAGGTGGTCGGGTGCATCTACTTTGACGCCGATATCTTCAGGTCAAGCCTAGAAGGTAGAATGCCGGCGAAGGGGGTAGCGGTGCGAGAGATCAAGGATGTCTTGGAGCGCATCCTCTCAAGGGCAGGTCTGCCAGCATCCGGATAATGCGGATTTAGCTGCTCAAGTGGAGGTGTAAAGTGTGTTTAGCTAAAGCTTATCTAAACAAATGGGCTGATGAACCAGTGCTTCAGGACATCGCTCATATGCGACTGCGTGGTGAGCGGGTGGAACTGGAGACACTGTTTGGCGAGGAAAAGGTTGTATCGGGCAGGGTAGTTGAAGTGGATTTCTCGACCTCGAAGATACTGCTCAATGAGAGTGTCAAAGCTGACAAAGCCTAACCCAAGGAGAAGAGATGTCGTCAATTAATTACCAGAATCGAGGATTACATACAAGGAATAGACAGAGCAGCACTGAATGGTCTCTCTTCGATAACCTAGCACTGGAATACGATGCTTGGTTTGACAAGGAGGGAAGTCTCGTCTTTTTCATTGAGGTGCAGGCATTTAAGTCGCTCCTGCCGAGTCTGCCAAAGCCCTGGCTTGAGATAGGTGTCGGCAGCGGCCGCTTCGCCCAAGCGCTGGGAATAGAGACCGGGGTTGACCCCTCAATCAAGCTCATTGAGATGGCAAGGCGGAGAGGGATAAGTGCCTTTCTAGGCCGGGGAGAACAAGGGCTCTTTGAAGAGGAATCATTCGGCACAGTCTTTCTTATTGTTACCCTCTGCTTTCTGGAATCGCCTCTGGACGTTTTAAAGGAAGCCAACCGCATCCTGATACCCGGCGGCAAGATAGTGCTTGGACTTGTACTGAAAGATAGCCCTTGGGGTCAGTTTTATCAGGTGGAGAAAGCGGAGGGGCACCGTTTTTATAAATTTGCCACCTTCTACAGTTGTGATGAGATAGTCAGACTGCTGGTCCAGGCTGGTTTTGTGATCGAGAAAACCGTCTCGACCCTTTTTCAACAGCCGGGCAAAGTAGAGCACGTGGAAGAGCCTAAGGAAGGCTATTTCCCCGATGCTGGATTTACAATAATGGTGGCAGGTAAACGAGAGGTAATTACTACGTGATTGGAGGCAGTTATTCATGGCCAAGGAAGACATGCTGTGTCCCTTCTCCGGGAAATTATGCAGGGAATGCCCCCTTTATCGTGGTAGACACTACTAATTGTGTTTCAGCAAGAAATATCGGGGGCATTTGGAAAAGCCAGAGGGAATCACCAAGGGAACTAACCCTGGCACTCCTGAAGTGAACCCTAATGAGCAATTTGAGGCGCCTGTCAAAATGCCCAGTGCCATTGATCCGTTTAAGAGGCCCTTAGAGGATATCAAGTAGACTATGAACTGCTCAAAGGACATAAAGAGGGCGACAAGGTTTACTAGTTTCCTTTTAGCTAAGGAGGATAGGGTTATGAGGAAGTTATCATGCGATTAATCAGGGAGCATATATGCCTGCTTCTAGTCAGCCGAGGATCATAATCTTCACCTCATCTTCATGCCCTTGGTGTAATCGAGTCAAGCAGTATTTAAGGGAGAAGAGGTTCAGATTCAGGGAGGTAAATGTAGAAAGGGACCCTGAGGGAGCCCGAGAGTTGAGGCGTAGAAATATAATGGGTGTCCCCGTTGTTCTAATTAACAACCACCCCATTGTGGGGTTCGATAAGGCGAAAATCGATAAACTACTGGGCATCAAATAAGAAGGGGGAGCTTATAATGCAGATTAAGCCATTTGACGACCGGGTTTTAGTTGAACCAGAAGAGGTTTCAGAAAGCCAAACTAAGAGCGGAACAATCCTTCCTGATACTGCCAAGGAAAAACCGAGAAGAGGCAAGGTCGTAGAGGTTGGAACTGATGAAGAGCTTGCCGACAAAATTAACGTGGGTGATACGATAGTTTACGCTAAGTTTACTGGCGATGAGATTGAATTTGAAAGTAAAAAATATTTGATCATATCCAGAGCTGATATTCTCGCTGTCATCAAGTAACCTTGCTTCAAAAGGGGGGCATAGTGGCTAAAAATATAACAGAAGAAGATGTGCATAAAGCAATAGGTCAGGTAATGCACCCAGAAATCAGTCGTACGCTTGTTGAACTGGGAATGGTCAAAGAAATAGCTCTGAAGGGTGATAAAGTCATTCTTACCCTTGTGCTTCCTTTCATTGGTATTCCTGCTTCAATCAAGGACTATCTTGAGAACAGTCTGCGCCAAGCAGTAATGAGGTTGGGTGTGAAGGCTGAAATCAGGATAGCTGAGATGAATCAGGAAGAGCGACTGGCTTTCTTAGCTATGGAGCAGGAAGGCTGGAAGGGGTTGTAGCTGTGTAGATTATGAAAAGAGGCAGACAATGGCTAGGTATGAAGTAGTCATCATAGGAGGCGGCCCCGCTGGGCTTACCGCTGGGCTCTACACCTCAAGAGCAGGGCTCAAAAGCTTGCTGCTGGAGCGAGGGATGTTAGGGGGTCAGATGGTAAATGCCACGCGGGTAGAGAACTACCCCGGGTTCCCTAAGGGCATAGCTGGCTCCGAGCTGGGTTCATTGATGCACCAGCAGGCAGTCAGATATGGTCTGGAGGTAGTAACCGCTGAGGTTACAGGTATTACTCCGGGACAGCCTTATTATAGTGTTTCAACCACTGAAGGTAGCCTTGAAGCTTCGGCCGTAATCATCGCCGCTGGCTCAGAGTATCGTAAGCTGGAAGTTACGGGGGAGGAAAGGCTCGCTGGTCGTGGTGTTTCCTATTGCGCTACCTGCGACGGCTTTTTCTTCCGTGACCGCGAGGTAGCGGTGGTAGGAGGGGGTGATACTGCTATTACTGATGCTCTGGAGCTAAGTCAGCATGCCAGTAAAGTCTACGTAATACATCGACGAGATCAGCTCAGGGCAGGAAAGGCTCTCCAAGAGAGGGCATTTGCCCATCCCAAGCTGGAGTTCATCTGGGATATGGTGGTGGAAGAGGTCTCGGGGGATAAAGTGCTGGAGGAGCTTAAACTACGCAATGTGAAAACGGGTCAGCAGTCTAACTTGAAAGTTAATGGCGTCTTCGTTGCCGTAGGGCTCATGCCCAACAGCCGGGGTTTTTTCAACATTCTGGAGCTGGACGATGCCGGCTATATCGTCACTGATGAAATGATGGCTACGTCGGCTCCCGGTATTTTCGCTGCGGGCGACATCCGCAGGAACTCACCCCGCCAGATCGCTGCTGCAGTTGGGGATGGCGTCGCTGCCGCCATGTCCGCCTTTAAATATATTCAAGAGCAAGGGAATGGAACTGGAATCACGAGTACTTGATATGTTGCAACAAATAGGGATTAGGGGAGGTCAGACTATACTGGATTTTGGCTGTGGCTCCGGGACATATGCCATCCCGGCTGCCAGAATAGCTGGTGAGCAGGGAAGAGTGTATGCCTTAGATAAAGATAAGGAAGCCCTGGATGAACTGATGCAAAAAGCTGAGTCAGCGGGCTTGAAAAATATAGAAAGAATGGATAAATCGGGGGAACTGGAAATCGAGCTAGCTGATGAGTCTGTAGATGTAGTTCTCCTGTTTGATGTCTTTCATTCTTTCTATTTCCCGCAGGTAGAGGATAGAAGAAGACTACTGGGCGAAATTTACAGAATCATGAAACCTTCTGCCTTTCTTTCCATTTCAGTCTGGCCAAACCTGATAGAGCCTGAGAGTGAAGATGAGATAAAAAATGCAAACTTTCGTTTGGAAAAGGAGATTTCCGAGGCGATTAGTAACGACAGTAAGGATATCGAAACGCGCAAAATTCTGAATTTCAGGAAAGAGCGATATGTCCCTAACGTAGTTGTAGGTTAATAATTAATCAATAAGGAGGCAGTATGAGCAAGATAGTGCAAGTCACGGATCAAAATTTTGAAGAGGAAGTCCTGAACTCGGACCTTCCCACAGAGGTCGATTTCTGGGCGCCCTGGTGTGGTCCGTGCCAGATGGTTATACCGATATACGAAAAACTCTCTGAGGAGTATGAAGGCAGGTTTAAATTCTGCATGATTAATGTGGATGAAAACCAGCGCACAGCGGTGAAATATCAGATTATGAGCATACCCATGCAGAAGTATTTCGCTAATGGCGAGAATGTCGATGAAATCCTCGGCGCCGTTCCTGAGAATACTATCCGAACAATGGTTGAAGATATCCTAAAGAGGTTCCCGACTGATGAAACTGGGAGGCTTAAAGTGCTTTTAGCCTCTTGGGTCGAGCATAACAAAAAGCATAGCGAGAAATTCAGAAAGTGGGCTCAGAAAGCTAAAAACATGGAGAGTGACCCAATATACAATGGGGCACTGCAGGCAGCAGAAGAGCTAGAAAAAGCCAATGAACAGCTGTCCCAGGTATTAATGCAATTGCCCAAGTAATGATTGAGTTAGAAAAGGAACCGAAGTGCAGGAAGAAAGGAGAACAATCAAAGATGACCAAGGAAGAAATCTTAGCAATGAAACCGGGAAGGGAACTGAATATAGCAGTGGCTGAAGTTGTGATGAAGCATAAAGTTATAGTAGATGAGATTTTTGGGGACATGGAAAGGCCTATAGACGAGGATGGTAGTAGCGTCTGGGATAATCTGAGGCCTTGCTCCGAAGATACATCGGCTGCTCAATTGGTGGTTGGGAGGATGATTACACTAGGGCACAGCGATGCGGCATTCTGGGAACATTATGGGAATGGAAGCTACACGCAGGCTGAAGCAATTTGCAAACGAGCATTACTGGTTGTGCTAGGGATATGGGATGAACAAGGAGACGTGAGCCTGATGACAAACGAAAAGGGAAATCGCGAAGAATTACTGGATAATATAATTAAATTTGAGCTTGACATGTTTGAACAGGTTAGAACTACCGAGCCATCCCTATGCAAAGACCGGCCGGAGACCTTTAGGGTAATGCGAGGAATGACCCATTCGGTTTTGTCCACGAATACTTTGCAATCTTATCTTGGGGACTTGCAAAAGGCTAAGGCTGAGGGCAGGAATCTTCTAACAGAAAAGTATGCCCGCATGGACAACAGGATTCCTCCACTTAAAACTAACCGGTTCATTGATGGTATTGTTAAACTTGAGAGCCGCTGGATGAGTGAATTATCACAAAAATATCCACGCAGCTTTAAGGGTGGACCTGGCAGCTTCGGAGTCTACCTTTCTAGCGAACTGGAGACTTACTCTGATGAGACTTTAAGGCTGTATTTCGGCGACGCTTCCGAGGCAGAGAAAGAAGGGAGAAATTTAGCCGAAGAACGATATACCAAACTGGCCCAGCAAATAGGCTACGGCTCTATTGATGAGATGGAGAGGAAAAAGGAGCAAGGAACTATCTAAACCGCTTCAAGTGATCGAAGAAGCACGGTGACTATCCCAGAAAATGGATGATATTTTGGCTAGGATTGGAAACCTGAAAATAAGGAAATGAAATGCAGAGCAAAGAGAAAAACAACCTGATATTTATAAGGTTATTCCCTGGAGAAGATTTCTACCGTGAATTGGAGCAAGCGTGCCAGAAGCACGAGGTTGTAACTGCGGTGGTGCTGTCTGGAGTAGGCCAGCTAAAGCAATTTGAGCTTGGTTATTTCAAAGCAAAGGGAGATTATACCCCAGAAGAATTCAGGAAGCCCTATGAGTTACTTTCTCTGACCGGAAATATTTCTGTTCAGGAGGGCAAATATAATTTTCATCTTCACGCAGTTCTAGGAAACGAAGAGAAGAACGTAGTTGGTGGACATTTAATTAGGGGCATAGCTGAGGTAACCAACGAGATTGTCTTGCTCAAGACGAGCCTGAAATTCAAGAGAAAGCTGGAGGAAAGCACCGGTCTCCAAGGGATGTATCTGGAAGAGGAATAGAATGGAAATTTCGGAAAGATAGACCTTGGTTTAAAGGCTTGGAATATTATTCTCTAAGCGAGGGACGTTAAAAGGTGGAAAACATGGAAAATCGTCTTTCTTTTCAGGATTATGCCATTGTTGCCTGCGGCACACTCAATATGGAGCTTAATCATCTTAAGGACAGCGGCTTTCTGGACGCCAGAAAAATTCTCTATACCAAGCCTGGCCGTCATGAGGTGCCCCGGGAACTTGAGAGTCAGCTTATCAGGCAGATAGGAACAGCCAAGACATACGCTTCGAACATCATCGTGGTATACGGCGGTAAGTTCTGCTACGTCAATGCTGATGACCCATATCGAAAGATAGATACCATAATTCGGGAGCAGATAGAACCCGGGGTGAAGATTTCTAGAATAAAGGCTTCTCACTGCATTGATATGCTGGCCAGTGAGGAAGGAAGAGAGAAAATAGGCCAAGGTAAAGACATTTATTGGCTTACCCCGGGGTGGATGGAATACCGCCGTTATGTATATCAGGACTGGGATAAGGGTCTGGCCAATGAGAATTTCCCCAAACACACCGGCGGAGCAATCATGCTGGATGCGATAGGCTATTATGACAAGGTTATGGAAAATGAGCCCGAGAAGATTCTAGAATTCTCTGACTGGATGGGCATCCCGATAGAACCGTATAGGATTACTCTAAACCGATTGAGGAATTTGCTTTTGGATGAAGTCAAATGATGAGCCTGCCGCGAAGGGTACTACCGGCATTATATGTTCTGGTTATCATTGTCAGCATTGGCGTTGCTGGTTACATGGTAATTGAGCGCTGGTCATTTATCGATGCGCTCTATATGACCATCCTGACGATAACTACGGTGGGCTATGGTGAAGTTCACACCTTGAGCCAAGGCGGAAGGGTATTCAGCGTTATCCTGATGGTCGGCGGCGTTGGTGGTGCGCTATATACTTTAAGTCTATTTATCCAGTACCTACTGGAAGGTCAATTTGGTATTACTCTAAGGAGGCGTCGGATGAAAACAGAGATAGCCAAGCTGAAGGAGCACTTTATTCTTTGTGGTTATGGCAGAATGGGGCAGGAGATAGCTCATACCTTCAATGACGAAGGAATAGCTTTTGTTGTTATTGAGAATAGTCAAGAGAGCGCGGCTAGGGCTGGGGAGGATGGCTATCTGTATTTACAAGGCGACGCCACCAGCGACGAGGTACTGAAGGAAGCGAGGATTGAATCGGCTCGCGGTCTGGTAGCTGCAGTTGGCAGTGATGTTGATAATACCTTTATCACCCTCTCGGCTCGGGGACTATGCCCTGACCTGTTTATTACCGCTCGCGCCTGTTCTACTGGTGTCGAGGGAAAGCTAAAGAGGGCTGGTGCCAACCGCATCGTATCTCCTCACAGTATCGGTGCTCGCCGCATGGCGATGTTAGCCCTGCACCCGGCAGCGGAATTAGAAGCGAGCTTTGAAGGAGGCAAAAGCCATGGCTAATTTCGCGGAAATAAATGAGGCGCGAAAGGTACTTGGGTTGGGTGAGGCAGCCACACTGAAGGAGATAAAAAGAGCCTACAGAACGCTGGCCCATCGCCATCACCCTGACAAGCATAGCAGCGCTGCCAGTGAGGAGACCGAGGAAACAATAAAGAGATTGAATTTGGCATATAAATTGCTCATGGATTATTGCAGCAACTACAAATATAGCTTCAGAGAGGAGGATATAGCTAGAACTTATCCCCATGACGAGTATCTCAGGAAGTATTACTATGGCTGGTTTGATGGCATCTGATAGCTATGATGCAATCTTTTGAAGGAGGTAATAAATGGACGTTCTACAAGCAATTAAAGATAGGCGAAGTATTAGGAAGTACACGCCAGAGCCCGTCTCAGAAGAGCAAGTAACTCAGATATTGGAAGCTGGCAGATGGGCACCGTCAAGGGGTAACAGCCAGCCCTGGAAGTTCATAGTTCTCAAGGACCTTAAGATACGCAGGCAGCTGGCTGATGCAATCCCCAATGGGAAGTTCTTGGCCAAAGCGCCTTTGGGAATAGCGGTAATGGTTAGTCCTCAGTCATCGAAGCATCCCGAACAGGAAGGGGCAGCAGCAACAGAGAATATGCTACTGGGAGCACATGCACTTGGCCTAGGAACGTGCTGGATAAGCGTTCACGGCACGGATTATGAAGAGAAAGCAAAACAGATCCTGCAAATTCCTGACGACGAGTGGCTGATATCGGTGCTGTCAATCGGGCAGCCCGCAGAAACACCTGAGAAGGGAAGGAAAGGGTTGGATGAGATTACCTTCACCAATAAATATGGCCTTCACTAGGCTATTTGAGGAGGCCAAGAACGGCAGGTATGCTGACGAGTATTTAACAATGCTCAGCTAGGGGGTATATTTTGCCACCAGCAAGGTCCAAGGTAGAGATTGGGTCGTGGGGAGCGCACTATTACGACCTCTTCCTGAATGTGCTCTCGCTAGGGCGCTACTCTTATTTCATCAGGCACGTTATTGAGAAGATGGATATCAAGTCCGGTCAATCAATACTTGACCTCGGCTCAGGCACAGGCAGGAACGATTGTTTTATGGCTGAAAAGGTAGGCCCTTACGGCAAGATTGTAGGCTTGGATATCAGTGATGAGATGTTAAGCCGAGCCCGTAAGTGTTGTCGTAACTATCCTAATGTCATTTTCAAGAAGCAACGGGTAGAACTACCCCTGCCATACGAAGGAGATTTCGAGACGGTATTCATCTCTTTCACCTTGCACGGGTTTGAGAACGCCCAGAAGCTGAGGATTATCCATAATGCTTACCAGGCTCTGAAGGTAGGAGGAAGCTTTTATGTCCTAGATTATGCTGAGTTTGACATCGATAGGATGTGGTTTCCCTTTCGCTGGGCATTTACCCATTGGGAGTGCCAGCTGGCTGTGGAATTCCTTGAGCTGGACATAAAGGGAATGCTTCGGAGTCAAGGTTTCAGCAACTTTGAAGAGGATTTTTTCTTTAAGAGATATCTGCGGCTGCTGAAGGCGGCAAAGCCTTCAGTCAATACTACGTAAAAGGAAACGGGGTCACATGAACAGACTGGACAGAGCCTTAAGTGGACTATTGAGTCAGGGAGAGCTGACAAATCCTTTGGCGCAAGTCTTGGTTCTCGCCTCTGAAAGAGGTAGAGTTGCCTATCACGAAATAGGGGAGATAATTAGTGGTGATGCTGAGGATGTTTTGCTTCTGGGTAACGAGTGGGGATTAATTTTTCCAGTAAGAACACTTAAGAGCGCTGCCTGGGAGGACCGGCTGCTAGTTGCTAAGCCAGAGGAACTCTATGAGCTGCCAAATATTGTTAGATATTTAGTTGAAGAAGCTAAGATAACAGGGCGCTGGGAAGCAGGACGAGCCTTAGCTGAGCTTTTCAGGGACATGGGTGAACCGGACTGGGAGCAAATTCCAAAACTGGTCGAGGAATTGGGGCGGCAGGCTAAGAACTATAAGATTACTGCGATTCAAATAAAGGAAATATGCAGCAAGTTAGCCCTAGGAAATAGGGTTGACACTCTGATAGCTGAGCTCAAGGGAAGCGGAGTGATGAGTCCCAAGCTGGGTTCATTGGCTGAAGTCTCCCGAGCAGGAACACCTATCTATGAGCTTAATCCATCGCTATTCATAAAGAAGAGCGAAAGAGATTGACATTGGAATCGAGTTGAGGGATAGCATGGTAAGAATAGGGCTGGAGCAGTCAAAGAAGTTCTCCTGGGAAAGTGTCCTGTAAGCTAGCACTTCCCCCGCCCTAATTGAACGAGCACACCATCGATTTCTCTGGAGCAGAGACGATTACGCTTCCACCCACGGCGAAGCATACTCACCACTGAGTACACACACAATAAAGCTGTAGGGCTTGTCCACCCACCTAGTTATTAGCGGGAGATGGGGAAGCCCTCTGGGACAAATAGCCACGGTAGGTTTGTTGATTATATGCCTCTCACGGTGCTTGCCCATAGCTAGCTCTATTTCAGCCCCCAGGTAATCCGGCCTATCCGGGTCAAGGCCGACGAAGACCAGCATCTCCTCTTCAGGGTGAACATGTGATTCGCCTCCCCGGTTCCATGTGCCACACTTGCTATAAAATCCCCAGGTAAAATTGACCTCAAACCCCTCTAGGTCCTTACCGTAGAGCCATACAACCTGGTCGCCATTTCCCGGCCCCACGCCTCTTTCGGCAAAATGCAGTACACCGGCACGGTCAGCGATAGACGAATAATCCAGCGTATTTGCCGGAGGGCCCTCGCCAGGCTTTCGAGAATCTACCTCTTTCCAATCAATATAGGTAATCAGCCTTTTAATCAAGTGCCCGTATTTTGAGTCTGACGTCTTAGCCGCCTTTGCCTTTCTGGGAACCGATTCAGCCTTGTAGTCAGCGGCCAGCCCAATATGGTAGTGAACAATAGGCCTATCGACCCGCCGGTAGGTAACCGGGCCGTGAGGTATGCCTTTGGGAATGAGCACTACCGAGGGTTCATAAAATACATGCTCTTCACCTTCTTCGCCAAGCTCCACCGATATTTCGGCACCTAAATAGAGTATATTACTATTATCAGTGCCAGCGAAAACCAGACATTCGTCATAAGGGTGTACCAGTGCCCCTTCGATAGGATGACACACGCTGGGTTCCTTAATGAATCCAAAGGAAAAATTAGCGTTAAACCCCTCCATGTCCTTGCCTTCCATCCATATGCGAGGCTCAGGATACAGACCTGCGGGCGGTTTTTGAACGAGTAACGGTTTTACCAGATGGGAATACTCTCTCTGCCATTTTTAATATACCTTCCTTTGTTTATGTTATAGCTGGTGGCTAATTATCTCAGCTTTACCCCCTTTATCTAATTATAAGCAGAATGTCAACCATTAAAAAGAGTAGGGAAGCAGGTCAACCATCGAAAATCATCAAGAACCCATAGAAACCAACAATAGGGCGTTTTGTGTAGTATATCGCATAGATGAGTTCAAGCTGGTTAATTCGAGGGCTATGATTTAGCCAGGCACTTCTACTATCAAAGTTGTCCCTTTACCTGGTGTTGACTTCACTTCAAGGGTGCCACCCAATAGTCGCGCCCGCTCCTGCATTCCAGCGAGGCCAAGCTTCCCACTACGGGGAAGGCCGTCTACTCCTCCCGATAGTTCAAACCCTCGACCGTTGTCACTGATGGTCACCCTAACTTTATCTCCGGCGAACTCCATTACCACCTGGGCCTCTGAAGCCTGAGCATGTCGCCTGATATTGCTAAGTGCTTCCTGAACTATGCGGAAAAGCAGCGACTCAAATTCGAACGAGAAGCGTCTTTCTCCACCAGCCACCTTCAGGCTGGTATCTATCCCATCGTACTCTTGTAGATCCTTCATCAGCGACCTCAAGGCCGGGATTAAACCCAAATCGTCCAGTAGCGATGGGCGCAGGTCCTGAACGAAGCGATGCACGCCTTGCACTCCACGATTGAGCTGGGCTTGCAGGTCTTTAAGGAACAAGACCTCATTGGGCGCCAAGCCGTGCTTCCTGCGAACGAAGTTGTCCAGTTGCCGCGAGAGAGAGCCCAGTACCTGAGCCGTATCATCATGAAGCTCACGAGCGATACGTTTCCGCTCCTCCTCCTGAGCCTTAGTAATCTCCTGCAAATAGTAGCGTAGGTTCTCCTGCATCCGCTTCTCTTGAGTCACATCTCTAGCGATATTCTGAAAACCCTTTGGCTCACCATCACTGGTAATCAAGTTGGTAGAAACCATGCATACTGCCTCCGAGCCATCCTTCCTGATCAACCTCAATTCGTAGGGGAGGTCTATGGGCTGGTGTTCAGTCAGCTTGCGACTTACCTCTCTTGCTAGCTTCAGGCTTTCATCACTGAGAAATGACTTTACATTCATCCCCACCAGCTCTTCCACAGGGTAACCACCAAGTTCCGCCGCTGCCTTATTGGCTGTTTGAATGTTACCTTCTAAATCATGAACCCAAATAGCATCATAGGCACCCTCAAATAAAGCCCTGAAGCTTTTCTCCGACTCATTCAGTGCTTCCTCGGCATCCCTTCGCTCGGTGATATCTTCTAAGGTCTCTATGGAACCTATTATTTCTCCGTTGTTATCTCTTATAGGACTTGCCGTGAAATGGAGCCACTTTCCATTCCTGCCAATATCGAGAAAGAAATCCTCAGCTTCATAAGCACCATCAATCAGTTGAGATTTCTTAAACTTACCTCGATAATAGGCTTCAATTTCACTTGCCGGTGCTCCGTCCACTATTAAATCAGCCATAGTTGGCCTCTTTTCGGTGTAAAATGCTCTCCACTGCTCATCGGTCCCGATTATCTTCTCACTTTTTATGTGGGTAAGAGCTTCAATGGCTATGTTCCAGTAAATGACTTTATGTTGCTTATTGATGACAAATGATGGAATAGAAGAACCATCAATAATCTTGGCCAGCATTTCTGAACCTAATAAACCTTGAGCCATAGGTAGTACCCCGATATCTCAAATGAAGAGGAGAGTCAAGACAGTTCTTCCAGTGTGAACCAGCCTTTTCTTAAGCCATACAGCACTGCCTCGGTGCGAGAACCAACTCCCAGCTTATTGAAGATAGTTCTTAAGTGACCCTCAACGGTACGGTTACTGAGGTGAAGTTTATCAGCAATGTCCTTATTGGTCATGCCCGTGGCGGCCAGTTTAATGATATCTGTCTCACGGTTGCTGAGGTGTTCAGAGGGTCTTTCCAGCCCCGGCACTTTGCCCGGGAGTCTAAAGTAGCTCATAACCTTGCGGGCAATTATGGGGTCAAGGACAGGCTCACCCTTGTGGACGGCTTGAATAGCATGGGTCAGCTCATCGCCACTGACACTCTTTAGCAGATAACCGGCAGCGCCGGCTTTGAGCAGGGCAAAGACGTACTCGTCATCATCGTAAGCGCTTAAGATAAGCACCGCCGTGCGGGGATGAATCAGCTTAATTTGCCTCGTAGCTTCAATCCCATTAAGCTTGGGCATGGCGATGTCCATGAGAACTACATCGGGTTTCATCTCGGTTGCCATCTGCACTGCTTCCTCACCATCGCTGGCTTCGCCTATTACCGTCAAGCCTTTCTCATCCTCCAGAAGTCGGCGGATGCCCTGTCGTGTTATCACGTGGTCCTCGGCAAGAAGAACGCTAATACTGCTCATAGACTTATCCTCTTATCTAATCATACCAGAGCCAGATACACCTGTTCAAGCGTAGAAATAGCCAGTTCTGTTGGACGCTCTAGGTATAATCACCAGCGTTAAATCACCTGCCACCGCCCTATTAGTAAGCGAAAGCCACCCTGGGAAAATACCCGCTTAACTACGGCGATACTGGTAGCAAAAACGGGCGTGATAACGGATGGAGCCTGGCTTTAAAAGTATTACGATGAATTTAGAGGTTGACGAAGGAGGTTAGCCAATGGAGCTTGCCCTTGATTTCCCCAAAGTGAAGGCTATCGTAGAGAGCTACACGGAAAAAGTTGATTCTCTCATCGATAGCTACGCCGATAATAAGGAACAACTGATATCTCTACTGCAGGATATCCAGACCGAGTTTAATTACCTTCCACAGGACGTGCTGGTAAAAATCAGCCAGAAGCTGGATATTCCCTTAAGCCAGGTTTTCAGCGTAGCCACCTTTTTCCGGGCTTTCAGTTTGAAGCCGAGAGGACGCCACCTGATAACCGTTTGCCTGGGTACTGCCTGTCATATAAGGGGAGGCCAGAGGCTGGTGGACAAGCTGGAAAGGGATTACGGGATAAAACCCGGCGAAACAACCGAGGACAAGAGGTTTACTCTGGAGACAGTTAACTGCCTGGGTTGCTGTGCTCTGGGTCCGGTAGCAGTGGTAGATGGGAAATATGAGAGTCAGGTTACCCCTGATAAGCTCGACCGCGTCTTAAGGGGATATAAATAAACTGAGGGGGCTGACATGGTAGAGCAGGTACGGAAGCTATTGGAAAAAAGGGCGGGAAGTGCCGCTGAGCTGGAGAACCTGCGGCAGTCAATACTTGATAAAAGAGACACGAACCGAGCCTGCATATCGGTTTGCGGCGGCACAGGCTGCCGTGCCTCCGGGGCTGAGGCGGTTGTCGATGCCTTCCTTGATGAAATCGAAAGGCGGGAACTCCAGATACAGGTAGAGCTCAAAGAGACCGGCTGCCACGGTTTCTGTGAAAGGGGACCGGTGGTGGTCATCCGGCCCAAGAATATTTTCTACCAGCGGGTGAAGCCTGAGGATATCCCGGAGATTATCTCCGAAACTGTATTAGGTGGCAAAATTATTGAGCGCCTGCTCTATGTTGACCCGGTAACCAACGAGAAAATTGTCTATGAGCCTGATGTTCCATTCTACAAGAGGCAAACACGGACTGTTTTCGGCGCTAACGGAGAAATTGACCCAACAAATATTGAAGACTACATTGCCGTCGGCGGTTACTCTGCCTTAAGCAAAGCCCTTCTCCAGATGTCTCCGGATAAGATTATTGAAGAGGTTAAAAAGTCGGGGCTGCGGGGCAGGGGTGGTGGTGGCTTTCCCACCGGCAGGAAATGGCAGTCCTGCCGTGATGCTGAAGGCAAGATTAAATATGTGATTTGTAACGCCGATGAGGGTGACCCCGGCGCCTATCAGGATAGAAGCCTTCTTGAAGGTAACCCCCACAGTGTTATTGAGGGAATGATTATTGGTGCCTATGCTACTGGCTCCCAACGTGGCTATATCTATGTCCGCAATGAATATCCCTTAGCCGTGAGCCATGCCCGGATAGCCATTGAGCAGGCGGTGGATTATGGACTGCTGGGAGAGAATATATTGGGCTCTGGCTTTAATTTCACGATAACGATAAACAAGGGGGGTGGTGCCTTCGTCTGCGGCGAGTCAAGCGCCCTGATGGCTTCCCTGGAAGGCAAGATAGGCGAACCAAGGGCGAAATATGTCCACATGTCTGAGAAGGGTCTATGGGATAGCCCCAGCCTGCTGAATAATGTCAAGACCTGGGCTAATGTGCCGCTGATAATCAACAAGGGGGCGGAGTGGTATTCCAGGGTCGGCACTGCTGGCAGCAAGGGGACAATGATATTCTCCCTGGTGGGCAAGATAAACAACACCGGTCTCGTGGAAGTGCCCATGGGGATAACCCTGCGGGAGATGATTTACGACATCGGGGGAGGCATCCCCAATGGCAAGAAGTTCAAGGCGGTGCAGACCGGTGGTCCTTCCGGCGGCTGCATCCCTGAGAAGTATCTTGATACACCGGTGGATTTTGACGAACTTACCAAGCTCGGGTCGATGATGGGCTCCGGGGGCATGATAGTAATGGACGAAGACACCTGTATGGTTGATGTAGCCCGTTACTTCATTGAGTTCCTCAAGGGGGAATCATGCGGCAAATGTACCCCCTGTCGGGAGGGTCTAAACAGGATGAGCGAAATCCTGGGCAGGATTACTCAGGGAAAGGGTAAGCGAGAAGACCTTGATACGCTGGAGGACCTGGCTGGAATCTTAAGCGGTGGCGCTCTTTGTGCCCTGGGACAAACCGCCGCCAATCCGGTGCTGAGCACCCTCCATTACTTCAGGGATGAGTACCTGGCCCACATTGATGAGAAAAGGTGCCTCGCCGGCGTTTGCCGGGAGCTAATCCAGTATTCCATTGACCCCGAGAAGTGTGAGGGCTGCCTCAGATGCTTGAGGGGATGCCCCACCGGTGCCATCAGTGGGGAGAAGAGACAGCCCCATACGATTAACCAGGATATGTGCATCAAGTGTGGCGCTTGCTATGACGTTTGCAAATTTAATGCAGTAGTAAAGCGGTGAAAGGAGGCGACCGATGCCAAAAGTATGGATTAATGGTGAGACTTGTATCAATGTGCAGGACGCTGAAGGGGTTAATGTGGTTCACCTTACCGTCGACGATAAGGAAATCGCGGTGTCGGGTGGTCAGACCATCCTGGAGGCCGTGGAGCGTATGCCTGGAATCGGGAATATCCCGGCTCTCTGTCATCACCCGGCGGTCAAGCCCTACGGGGCTTGCCGGATATGCACCGTTGAGGTAAGCGAGGATGGAGGCTCCAAGTTTAAGTTTGTCGCTGCCTGCCTTTACCCGGTGAAAGAGGGTCTGGTGGTAAAAACCAACACAGAAAGGGTAAGGAAGCTACGCAAGGGGATAATTGAGCTTTTGCTAGCCAGATGTCCCAACGTGAAGAGGATACAGGAGTTGGCCGAGGAGTATGGAGTTGAGAAGCCGAGGTTTATCCTGGGTGACCAGGATTGTATTCTCTGCGGCCTGTGTGTCAGGGCCTGCCAGGAGATAATGGGCAAGTCGGCAATAAGCTTGGTCAACCGGGGTATCTATAGAGAGGTGGCGGCTCCATTCTATGCTTATGAGCTAACTGAGGATTGCATTGGCTGCGGGGATTGTGCCTTCGTTTGCCCTACCGGTGCCATTGAGATGGGGCCTGACGGAAAGCCAATACTCCCCAAGGTGAAGATACCCTATGCTGAAATCGAAGCCATGATGAAAAAGGAAACGGTAGCTACTTCTTAGAGCCAGAAGCGGCACAGCCAGTGACATTGTATGTGGCACTAACCACTGAACGATAGTCTAGATATTTACTATTGCACATAAGCTTGCTTTGTTACCTACAGGTTACAAAAGAGGCAATTGTGCAACACTTACTTGTATTATCTTTATTGCTTTCCAAAGTCATACCAAAGCCGGTCATACCACGAGCGATGTTCATCACCGGCAATCTTTCTATATTTCGCAGTTGTATTAAAGCTAGTATGACCAAGGTGTTCTTGAAGTAACCTTAACCCGTCACCCGAATTATCCGACTTCATTGCGTGTACGCTGAAAGCATCCCTGAGACGATGAGGACTAACACCTCTGACCTTGCCAGTTTCAGGATTCACCAAATCTGGAAGGCCAGCTCTTTTGGCGCAGTCTCTTACTATCTGCCAGGCTCGATGCCGATTGATACGGAATATAGGCCAGTTATTATCAGCAGAAACAGGCTTGTTTCTTGCAACATACTCTTTCAGTAAATTTAAGGTATTCTCATCAACAGGCAGCACCCTGATTCTCTTTTGTTTCCTTTCACTACTAATAATCTGCCCAATTTCCCTGCCGCATTCCGGGCAAAAGCGGTGCCTTCTTGCCAGGCTCGCTTTACAGTCTGGGCACATTAGTCTGGAACGTGTCTTGAGATGTAGAATTGTAATGGTCGCATTTTCGTAGTCTATATCAGTCGCTTTGAGATTCAGGACTTCTGATACCCGGCATCCCAGGCGAAATAGAAGCCTGACCAGCAGCTTGTCTCTGGCTGAATCAGCACGTTTCTCCATCAATTCCACATCGCAAGGATCAAGATAAGTTTTCATGTGTGCTATTATCCTTAACTTCACCGAGCCGGATCAGCGTTTTTCTGACTGAGCTGTAGTGTGGATTCAGGCCGTATTCCTGTCTCAAAATACGAGCAATCGCACGATAGCCATACCCCTCCCGGTAGAGCTCTACTACCACTCTCTCCATCTCCGCAGGTATAGCTCTCGGCCTGCCTGGTTTTCTGGCTCTTTTTAGTTCTACCCCGAACCTTTCCATTAATCCGTCTAAATACCTAGTTGTAAAATAGTATTAAAAAGCCTCTCATAAGGGTTATGGCGATGGTTCTCCCCTGAACGGGCCATTTCTATCCCCTGATTTTTAGGCGATCTTTGCATATGTATGCGGGTGATTATCCTGGCAAGGACTCTCAATCCATGCAGCCGGTAATCAGCCGGTGAAAACGCGTCTGGCGATGGCGTTTCAATACGATCCTGTTTTGGCTTCTTCGCTGGAACTGGCATTTCTAGCTCAATTTCCAGTTTAGACGATGGCTTATAGCTTGACAAGGCAGATAATGTCATGAATATATATTGACTTTTACTTTATATTGCTTTAAAATACATTATAAAGATGTAAAAATTACATCAAATTTAGGAGTTATCATCATGCCCAAAAAGTTTTTACCGCATCACAAAAAGAATTGGTTAGAACTAAGCGAGTCTGGTAAGAGTGAAAAATGGATCGCCAACCAGACCAAATGTGACCCAAGAACAGTCAAGAAGGGTATTGAGGAAGCTCGGCGAGAGCGAAACGCTGCCATCGCCCAGATCGAGCTGGTAAAGGAAGCTTTGCGAGACCATAAAGACCAATTACTGGCCGTTATCGATGATATCAAATCTGTGTTGGTGATGCCGCCTGATAATATCGAGATCCGCAGAGAAAAGGATGGAACCTTAGCTCCAATACCATTATCGGGAGCCGCTGTAAAACCTGATAAATCAGGTGGACTAATGCTACTGGTACGGGCTGAAGAAAGTGTCGAATGGGAATTACTCCAAGAACACCTAAGAGGTGACAAAATCTGGAAAATACTCAAACAATGGAAAGAATCAATACTCGCATATATAAATGCGATTATCGATTTGGAACTGGCCGCAGGAAGACTAATCAAGGCTAGAACTGGACTTCAATTAGTCGATGAGATCCCCCGAAGTGCTGAGACAGGTTATATATGTCCCGCAGTCGTACAGATATTCTACGAAGTTGCTCTACGACATTCGCTGGGCATCAAAGATGGGACAAATATTGAAGAGCACATTGTTGCCTCGCCTGATGGCTACGTCAGAAACGGACCGGGAGGCACTGAACTAGCTTATGCGCCCAATTCTCAAGAGGATTGCAAGAATGAACTACTGGATGCTTTAAGAAAACTCTACGAGTCACCTGAAGCTGAGCAAGTGTCCATCTCATACAAAGAAGCTCAAGAACTAACTGAAAAAGCAAAGCGAATTTTGGATGAAATATCTCTACTGCGACTGGTGCCGGGGAGCTGTAGAGTTTGTCAACGCCTGGGAGTTTAAAAAATAGGGGAGGTCAATCATGAAAGTCGTTTTATATGCCAGGGTATCATCGGATAAGCAGGATGTTGATTTATCCATATCGGCCCAGCTCAGAGCTTTGAGGGAGTATGCGAACAGAAACAGCTATCAGGTAGTAAGAGAATTTGTCGATGAAGCGGAAACCGGCAAAACCACAGCCCGCCCGGCATTCCGGGAAATGATTGCCCTGGCACGGCGCCCTAACAAACCTTTTGAGCAAATCCTTGTCTGGAAATACTCCCGATTTGCCCGCAGCCGTGAAGACTCTATCCTCTACAAGGCAATGCTGAAAAAGGTCGGCGTGCTGGTTGTTTCGATTAACGAACCCTTTGATAACACACCGACGGGCAGACTTCTGAAGGCTATCATCGAAAGCCTTGATGAATTCTATTCGGATAATCTTGGTGAAGAGGTAACCCGAGGCATGAGAGAAAGTGCTACCCGTGGTTTCTATCTATCGAGCCGACCGCCCTACGGTTACCGGAAAGTGAGGGTTAAGGACGGCAGTAAAGAACGTACTAAGCTTGAGCCTGACCTCGACCAAGCCAGTATCGTGGCAACCATTTTTAATGAGGCGATTAACGGGAAAGGATTGACGGAGATAGTCCGAGAACTCAATCAGAAGGGCATCCCCGGCCCGAATAGAAAAGACTGGGGTAAGACCGGCCTTTACAGCATATTGACCAACGAGATATACACTGGAGTCTTTGTCTGGGGCCGAAACAGTAAGCGCGGACATGAGCCGGTACGGACTGAAAATGCCTGCTCTCCCATAGTGGACAGAGCAACTTTTGAAAAGGTGCAAAATCTGATGAAAGAACGTGCGCCAGTAAGAGTGCACCCAAAGAGGGTCTCCAGTCTCTTCCTGCTCAGCGGTATGGCTTACTGTGGCCGCTGTGGCAAAGCACTGGTCGGTAAATACGCCAAGAGTGGCCAATTTGCTTATTATGTCTGTGGGATGCTTGACAAGAAGGGCAGCGGGGCATGTCAAGCCCGGTACCTGAACGCCGATAAGTTCGAAACTATTGTCATTAGTAAAATAAGGGAACGCATTTTAACCAGGGAGAATCTGATAAAACTAGTCAAGCTGGTTAATGAAGAGATGGACCGGGCGACAAAGTCTTATCAAAACGAACTGAACATGATATGTGATGAGGTAATTGATGTCAATCACCGTCTGGAACGGGTGTATGATGCTATTGAAACGGGCAAGATAAATCTCGATGAGCTGGTGCCGCGGATCCGCGAATTGCAGAGTCGCCAGGAGCAGTTACAGACGAGGAAAATTGAGATTGAGACCCAGATATCCGACAGGCGTGTTGAACTCGCCGACCTGGAAACTATTTCCGGCTATGTCGATGATCTACATGAAGTACTCAAAGAAGGCTCACTAACAGAGAGAAGGGCTTTTATCAGAAGCTTTGTGAGAGAGGTGAAGGTGACTGGTAATGAGGTGGTCTTGAATTACACAATACCGACATTGCCAGACAATGTCACTATTGAGAAGGAGGGAGTTCTACCTACTGTACAGTATAGTGGGCGGTAGAGGACTCGAACCTCTGACCTCCTGCGTGTAAAGCAGATGCCCCTGTGCGGTTTCAAGCTGGTTAGGTTCTTCTACAAATCCCCTAAGAGGTAACAAAACAAGCAAGTGTGCAAGGGTGTGTATAATTGAGAAAGGCTATTTCCTATCCAGGGCTTTTTAACAATTTGCCGATTGTCTTCTTCAGGTCTTTCAAACTAAACGGCTTAGTTATATACCCGTCAGCGCCCATCTGCTTGGCAAGATCCTTATCGAGTGCATCGCCAAGACCGGTAAGCATGACCACGTGGATTCCCTTCGTAACCGGGTCTGTTTTAATTATGCTTAAAGCGGCGTAGCCACTCGTCTTTGGCATCAGGATATCCATCAGGATAAGGTCGGGTTTATATTGCCGAGCCATATCTACTGCTTCCTTGCCATCGGCTGCTTCCAGCACAATATATTCACCGCCCAGAAGCCTTCTTACCAACGACCTAACAGATTGTTCATCGTCGGCAATAAGTATTGACATTTTTTGCCCGTGACCTTGAAACCTCTTATTTGAATTATAGCAGATAAACATTAGTAATGGAATATCTATGATTGAGGACAGGAAGCATTTGCTTGGCCAGGCAGTAACCAAGCCGCACTAGAGTAGACGCAAGTATTTGTTGCTGGTAAGAGCTAACTTCAAGCAAAGTAATGATACTCATTCTAAATTCACCCCAAAAGGTATTGACAACGTAATTCTGATATGGTATATTTATCTATATGGCGTAAAAATTACGTCATATAAAAAAAGTGACATATTGGAGGAACTGTTGTCAACTGGTATACTTCGTCCTCAAGCAGCCATGCTCACCCTCTACGGTGACTATCTCCTCGACCGTGGAGGGGAGATTGGCATCGGTAGCCTGATAAAGCTGCTCGGCAATCTCGGTCTTTCTCAGCAGGCGGTGCGCTCAGCAGTATCCAGGATGTGCCGTGCCGGGCTGTTAAAGGTAAGGCGGGTAGGGCGTAAGAGCTACTATTCGCTGACGGAGGATGGTAACAGTTTACTGACTAAAGGAGCCCGACGCATCTTTGAGCGAAAGAATAGCCATTGGGAGGGAACCTGGAACATTGTCACCTATTCCATTCCCGAACAGAGACGCCAGGCGAGGGATAGGCTACGCCTTGAGCTGAACTGGATGGGATACGGCACCCTGAGCGAGGCTACCTGGATTTCTCCCTATGACCTGACCAAAGAAGTGGAGGACTTAGCAGGCAGGCTTAAAATCAAGGATTATGTTCAAATCTTCCAAGCCAAAAACCAGGGCTTCACCGAGGCTAAAAAGATAGTATCCCTGGGTTGGGATTTAAGCCGGATACATGCCAAATATGCCAGCTTTATAGAAAAATACCAGCCTAAACTGGAAGGCCACCTGAGGCGCTTACGTAGTGGGGAAACGGTTGAGCCCAGCGAGTGCTTTGTGGAGCGGTTCAGTCTGATCCACGAGTACCGCAGGTTGCCCTTCTTTGACCCTGATCTGCCCAAGGAACTTCTGCCTGAGGATTGGCTGCGCCCCAGGGCGGCCGCCCTATTTCATGAATATCGGGACTTGCTTGCCGAAAAAGCCAATGAATACTTCGACTCAGTGTCCAAGAACTACTGAGGCGCTCGGAAGGGTCATTTAGAGGCTAAGTAACCTAAGGGGGTAAAAAATGAGGTACGCAGAGACAGGAGTTAATTTAGAAATTGATCTATCCCGAGGAAGCATTGAGAAGGAAGGAACTGACCCAAGATTAACTGAACTTCACCTGGGGGGTCTAGGTACCAACGCCAAGATATTATGGGATAGGGTTCCCCCTGAAGTTGAACCCTTTTCTCCTGATAATCTACTAATATTTAGCGCTGGTCTTTTAGCTGGCACACCTGCTCCCGGTACCAATCGTACCATTGTTTCTACCTTCTCTCCTCAGACTTTGTTAATGGCATATTCAATGATGGGGGGATTTTGGTCACCAGAACTGAAAAGTGCCGGTTATGATAAAGTAATCATTCGTGGCAAGTCCCCCAGCTTGGTTTATTTGTGGATAAACAATGACAAAGTGGAAATACGTGATGCCTCCCATCTCCAGGGGAAAGGCTGTCTTGAAACTGAAGAACTTATTCGACAGGAGTTGAAGGAGCCGAAAGCCCAGGTGGCTACTATTGGCCTGGCCGGTGAAAACAGGGTCTATATGGCTTCCATCGAGCACGGCAGGTCCAGTGCCAGCCGACTCGGAGTAGGTGCCATTATGGGAGACAAAATGTTAAAGGCGATAGCCGTTCGCGGAACAAAGGACATCAATATCGCCCGACCGGCTGAACTTTTTGAGCTTTGCAACGAAGTGCTGGAATACATAAAATACCGGGCAGAGAATCCAATTGAGGGAGTACCGCCCATTTTAGCCGGTATTGGGGCACCCCAAGAGATGGCAATACATGATGAGAAGTGGCACACCACCAATTTCGCCTGGGGAAATGCCCGCCATCGGATAAAAGATTTTTGGAACGAAGAAGTCGAAAAGGAGTGGACGGAGACTGCTGAAAGAATGCAGGAGCGGTTAGTAAGTTGCTATAACTGTCCGATGAAATGCGGGGGAACAATTAAGTACCCAGAACATACAAGATACATGATGAAATGCTACTCGAAACTTACTTATACAATGGCGGCCATGTCAGACCTGGATTTTGGTTTTAGAATCGTTGAACGGGCTCAGCAGTATGGAGTGGACGCATTCTCAACCCCGCAAACTATGGCCTTCGCCCTTGAGCTTTATGAAGCTGGCATTTTGACTGACCAGGACATGCCAGGATTTCCGTCCGATAACGAGGAGAGATTCTTCTGGTTACTCGACAAAATTGCTCGGCGAGAAGGGATTGGAGATGTTTTAGCTAACGGTACTTATTGGGCAGCCCGTCAGATTGGCAAGGGCGCAGAAGAATATGCTCATAATACCATTAAGAAACATGAGCAGCTGCCTCTCAAGCTAGGAATGCTGAATCCCATTTATTACCTCATGTATTGCACCGGCGAGAAGATAAACATTACCCAAATTGAAGGGCAGTTCCCCCAGGCGCCTTTTCCTACGAGAGAGGAGAGAGAAGAGTTTGTAAAGGATTGGGTCCAGGTTCCTGATGAAAAGTTTAAGCAATATTTTGTGGACTGGGAACCACGCGGAGAACACTCAAATCCATATTACCCAACTATTGAAGCAAGTTGTGAAATTGTTGACTGGCAAGAGAAGATGCACTACATCGATGACGCCACCGGGGTGTGCGCCGGTTTGTCATCATTTCCCCTGAAGCCTCCGTATCATATGCACAATTTACCGAGTTTAATCTCATTTGCGACTGGGTTGGATATTGATGAAGCTGGACTATGGAAAATAGCTAAAAGGAACCGAACTTTGGTTAGAGCCATTAATGTAAGAAGAGGCATGAGGAGAATTGATGAGAAGCCGCCTGAAGACCATTGGAGGAAGAGATTTCCCGAACTTGAAGCTAAGCTCTTAGATGAGTATTACAAGTTTCAGGGGTGGAATAATCAGGGTATTCCTACCAAAGAGACTTTAGACGAACTCGGCTTGGATTACGTCAGCGAAGACTTAGAACAAAGAGGGGTTTATAAAGAGAAAAAAGCCAAGGTAGCTAAGAGGGAGTCCCCAAAAAGCAAAAAAGCGAAGGTAGCTAAGAGGGATTCTAAAAGTGAAAAAAGTCAGGGTAATAAAGAATGAAAAAAGTCAAGGTAATAAAGATCGATGTTGATAAATGCAATGGTTGCCGGTCATGTGAGGTAATCTGCTCCGCCTTTCACGCTGCGCCAAAATATAGCAGCACTAATCCGGAGAGGTCTCGGATTCGGGTGCTTTTTGACCCACTAAAAGATACTTATGTTCCGGTAATTGCCGGTGAGTATACTGAAGCCGAATGTAATGGCAGAGACATTTATACGATTAACGGAAAGGAATATGACGAGTGTGCCTTCTGCAGGGCTTCCTGCCCATCCAGGCAGCTTTTCAAAGACCCTGATTCCGATCTCCCTCTAAAATGTGATATGTGTGAAGAAGAACCGCCACTACCAGAGCCGTTGTGTGTTCAGTGGTGCTTATCTGATGCCCTGACTTACGAAGAAAGGGAAGAGGAAGGGGAAGAAGAAGATAAGCCGGGGGAGATGGAGATAGGATTAGAAGCGTTAGTAAAAAAATATGGATTGAAGACGGTAAAGGATACCCTTGACCGAGTATCAAAGAGCTAAAACATTAAGGCGAAAGAAGAGGATTTAAAAAAGATGGTGGAGACTGTAGCCCCCTTCAAAGAGGCAATAGATGCCACAAAAGAGGCAGGCGGAGAGGCCTTCAAATTCTGCTATCAATGCGGATTATGTGATACTGTTTGTCCGTGGAATAGGGTTAGAACCTTTAGTATGCGCAACATAGTCCGACAGGCTACGTTCGGTTTGCCTGAGATAGAAGGTGAAGATATATGGCTTTGTACTACCTGCGGAAGCTGCCCTCAGCAGTGCCCCAGGGGAGTGGAAACGATAGACGTTAGTGTATCCTTACGCAGGATTGCCTCGGAAGCAGGGATTTCCCCACCCCCCATTCACACCACCAGCGTCAACCTCGGCGCCGAGGGCAACCCTCTGGGCGAACCACGCGACCAGAGAGGGGATTGGGCAGAAGGTCTGTCTGTAAAAACTTTCACCGAGGGGACGGAAGTTTTATATTTCCCCGGCTGCTACCCCAGCTATGACTCAAGGTTAAAAAAGGTAGCTACTGCCACAGCCAATATCCTTAACCGGGCAGGGGTGGATTTTGGGATACTGGGTCCCAAGGAGAATTGCTGTGGAGAAAGCATCCGCAAGGCGGGCGATGAGGAATTATACAAACGCTTAGCTAAGGAAAACATTAAAACTTTTATAGATAACGGGGTGCATAAAATTCTTGTTTCTTCCCCACATTGCTACCACACCTTCAAAAACGAGTATCCCGAATTTAATGCCAACTTTGAGGTGGTTCATATCTCCCAATATTTATTCGAGCTTATTAATGAAGGAAGGCTCGAGCTCACCAAAAAGTATGGGAAGAAAATTACTTATCATGACCCATGTTACCTGGGTCGGCATAATGGCATATATGACGAACCCCGAGAGGTTTTAAAGAAGGTACCCGGCTTAGAACTGATTGAGATGGCTGATTCGCGGGAAGATAGTCTCTGTTGCGGAGGGGGAGGAGGCAGGATTTGGATGGAAACTCCAAAGGGTGAAAGATTCTCCGACCTCAGATTAGAACAGGCTACTAGTGTCGGGGCTGAGGTGCTGGTTACTTGCTGCCCATATTGCATCACCAATTTCGAGGACAGCAGGTTAACCCTGAAGGATAGTGAAGTCATAGAGATTAAAGACATCACAGAAATTATCCAAGAAGCGATTGGGGAACCGAAGAAACCTGATAAGGACGGCCAGTAGTGGAAAAGGAACCGGTTGAAGGGCAGATTGTTAATAGTCCCGCAGAAAGTAATATCGGCGATGTTATGGTTGTCGGTGGAGGGATCAGTGGTATTCAAGCCTCCCTTGACCTGGCTGATATGGGCTTTAAGGTTTACTTGGTTGATAAAGCACCAGCCATTGGCGGCAAGATGGCCCAGCTTGATAAGACCTTCCCCACCAATGACTGCTCTATGTGCATCGAATCTCCTAAGTTTATTGAATGTGATAGGCACCCCAATATAGAAATCCTGACCTATACTGAAGTTGACAGGGTGGAAGGAGAAGCAGGAAACTTCAAGGTAACCCTGATTAAAAAGCCCAGATACATTTTAGATGATAAATGCCGGGGTTGTACTACCTGTACCGAGTATTGCCCGGTCAAGGTCCTAGATAGATACAATCAAAACTTATCCTATAGTAAAGCCAGCCATATATACTTTTCTCAAGCAGTTCCGCTTATCACCTATATAGACCCTGAAAGCTGCCTTTTCCTTCAAGACGAAAAATGTAACATTTGCGTAGGAGTCTGTAAGAATAACGCTATAGACCTTCATCAAAAGGAGGAGAAGATAGAAGTAGAGGTAGGGGCTATAATTCTGGCTCCGGGCTATGAGATATTTGACCCTAAGCTGAGGGGCGACTATGGCTACGGAAAGATGGAGAATGTGATAACCAGTCTTGACTTTGAACGAATATTATGTTCCACCGGGCCTTACGAAGGTGAGATAAGGCGCCCTTCTGACGGGAAGCATCCGAAGAAGATGGCCTGGATTCAGTGCGTCGGCTCCAGACAGGTTATCCCGGGCGGCAACAGCTATTGTTCAGCCGTATGCTGCACGTATACCCAGAAGCAGGTGATTCTGGCAAAAGACCATGACACTGAGATTGAGGCTACTATATTCCATAACGATATCCGGTCATTTGGTAAGGATTTCGAGCGATTTTATCAAAGAACAGAGAACCTTCCCGGGGTTCGATTTATAAGAAGCTACGTATCAATAGGGAAAGAGCTGCCAGAAAGCAAGAATGTAACCATAAAATACTCTACTACCGATGACGGAGTAAAGGAAGAGGAATTCGACCTGGTGGTATTATCCGTTGGGTTGAACCCTCCTGATGATGTGGAAGAATTGGCTAATAAGTTCGGCATCGAACTCAATTCTCACGGATTCTGTAAAACCAATCCTGTTAATCCTATTGAGACCTCCCGCCCGGGAATTTTTGTCAGCGGAGCCTTCCAGGGTCCTATAGATATCCCCGAGTCGGTTATGACAGCTAGCGGGGCTTCTGCCCTTTGTAGTCAACTCCTTGCCTACCGGCGAGGGAAGCTGTCCAGAGAAAGGGAATATCCACCGGAAAGGGATGTCTCAGGTGAGGAACCAAGGGTGGGGGTCTTTGTGTGTCATTGTGGAGCCAATATCGGAAGAGTGGTAGATGTTCCTTCGGTAGTTGAATATGCTTCTACCTTACCTAATGTTGTCCACGCTCAAGAAGACCTGTTTACGTGTTCTACTGATGCTGCCCAACGGATAGCAGACGCAATCAAAGAACATGGACTCAATCGCGTGGTTGTCGCCGCCTGTACCCCCAGGACACATGAGCCGCTATTCCGGGACACGCTTCGCGAGGGGGGAATTAATCCATATTACTTTGAATTTGCTAATATAAGAGAACATTGCTCCTGGGTCCACTCTCGAGAAAAGGAAGCCGCTACCGAAAAGGCAAAGGATATAGTTCGGATGTCGGTAGCCCGAGCTGCCCTTTTACAGCCTTTACAGGAATTTGAGCTGCCGGTCGACAAAAGGGGGTTAGTGGTCGGAGGAGGTATAGCCGGAATGACCAGTGCTCTGAGCTTAGCCAACCAGGGATTTGAGGTTTACCTAGTGGAAAAGGATACAGACTTGGGGGGAATAGCTCGAAGAATTCATTACACCCTGGACGGTATGGATGTTCAAGCATATTTGAGTGATATTATACGCAAAGTTTACCAACACCCCTTAATTCACAAGTATACTGATTCTACCATCACCGAGGCTTCCGGTTATGTGGGGAATTTCATAACTAAGGTGAAGTCTGGGGGAAGGGTCAAGGAGATAAAACACGGCATAACCATCATCGCCACTGGTGCTGAAGAATATAAACCCACCGAGTACCTTTATGGGAAAGATGATAGGGTATTTACCTTGCTGGAGTTAGAGGAGCAAATCGCCAAAGGAGAGGAGAAGGTGACTGGCTCCCAGAGCTTGGTGATGATCCAATGTGTAGGTTGCCGACAGGAAGACAGAAATTACTGCAGCCGGGTATGTTGTAATAATGCTATAACATGCGCTTTGAAACTAAAAGAGATAAACCCCCAGATGGATATCTACATTCTCTATCGAGATATGAGAACTTACGGGTTTGCCGAGGATTATTACCGAGAAGCGGCGAACCGAGAGGTGAAGTTCATCCGCTATGAGCCGGATGATAAACCCCAGGTGGAAGCTGTTGAAGAGGGTGGTCAGCGTATTCTAAGGGTTACCGTGACCGATCCTATTTTAGGTAAGAAGATTGCTATAGATGCCGATTCACTCGCTTTGGCTGCCGCCGTTATTCCTTCAGCAACAAGTAATGAAATATCCCAATTATTCAAGGTACCTTTGAACCCGGATGGTTTCTTCTTAGAAGCCCATGTAAAATTAAGACCTGTTGATTTTGCTGCCGATGGCGTTTTTCTGTGTGGGACAGCTCACTATCCCAAGCATATATCGGAATCGATTAGCCAAGCTTACGGAGCTGCCGGCCGGGCGGCAACCATTCTTTCAAGGGATTCAGTCACAGCCTCTGGTGCTATTTGTGAGGTAAATGAGAGTGAGTGCGTAGGGTGTGGTCAGTGTCAGTCAGTTTGTAAATATGGGGCTATAGAGCTTTATGATACACCACAAGGCAAAAAGGCCAGGGTTATTCCCGTCCTCTGTAAAGGGGACGGTCTCTGTAATGCAAAATGTCCAACAGGGGCTATTTCCTTGAAACACTATACTGATGAGCAGATCTTTGCCGAAATTGACGCGGCGTTTCCAGCCCTTGTAGAAGTCCACTAATGAACAAAGTAGGGTCACTCTTTAGGAGCGAGCTAAAAAATGGTTGTAAGACACGAGTTTGAACCAAAGATTTTAGGATTTTTATGTAATTGGTGTTGCTATGCAGGGGCGGACCTTGCCGGAGTTTCCAGGTATCAATACCCCACTAATATGAGGGTGATAAGGGTGATGTGCTCCGGCAGAGTCGACCCGTCATTCATTTTCCGGGCTTTCTCAAAAGGAATAGACGGAGTGCTTATCGGCGGTTGTTGGCCTGGTGAATGCCATTATGCCACGCGAGGGAATGACCATGCATTAGATATGACAAAGCTGTGTAAAAAATTAATGGAACAGATAGGGTTGAACCCAGAAAGATTGCGGATTGAATGGGTGTCTGCTTCTGAAGGAATTCGTTTTGCCGAAATTGTTACCAACTTCGCCAAGCAGCTAAAAGAGATGGGACCTATCGGGATAGGCGAAGGAAAAGATCTGGAGCAGTTAAAACTAGATCTTGAATCAGTTGAAAGTGATGTCCGTAAGAAGCTAACCTCATATTATATTGACCCGGATAAGTGCAAGGCCTGCATGATTTGCCTTAGGAAATGCCCTGTAGAGGCGATCATAGGTGGCAAGAATCAGATCCATGTCATCGACCAGGAGAAATGCATAGGGTGTGGAATCTGCTTTCAAAGTTGTCCCCCTCGCTTTGGCGCGGTAAAAAGGATTCTTGCTGAACCAGTTCCTCCTCCCATCCCCGAGAAGGCAAGAATTATAGCCAGAGAGGGTGGAGAAAAATAAAGAAAGAAAATTGAATTTATTCGGGGTCCCCAAAGGTCTTATGACTTTTGGGGATTTACTATTTTGTCAAACGACTGCTACCCCGAAAAGGGATAAAATGAAGCTACGTCAACTAGGGTTGGAGTGGGCGGTAGAGGACTTGAACCTCTGACCTCCTGCGTGTAAAGCAGATGCTCTAACCAACTGAGCTAACCGCCCCCAGGTGGTGCGCTTGGCGGGTCTCGAACCCACGACCTCAGCCTCCGCAGGGCTGCGCTCTATCCTACTGAGCTACAAGCGCCGAAGTAAAAATGGTGCCGAAGGGGAGATTTGAACTCCCATGCCCTTACGGACACTACGCCCTGAACGTAGCGCGTCTGCCATTCCGCCACTTCGGCATCACCAGCAAAAGGATTATACCCATCTCACCCTCAAGCGTCAAGATTTCCCCTTTTTAGCATTTCTCTTACTTCCCACCCTCCCACCCTACAGAGGTTAGAACCTCTTTAACACCCCCTTAAGAGGGGGAAAGAGAGTCTCAGAGGTGAAGCCTATGAGGGTGGGTTGGGTGGGAAGAAAACCAGCTGAAAAAAGGGGGGTTAAGGGCAAAGCCCTAATGGGCGGGTGGGTGGGAAAAAGAAGCTTTGCGGGGGGATGGGGAAAAAGAGATAAGTTAAAAGCAGTGGGGCAACGCCATAGAGAAACGAAACAAGATAACCTGGCTTGTCAGAATTAAGCCTGTATTATCTCTTGGTATATTGAGGTGCCTTGCGCGCCCGCTTAAGCCCGGGCTTCTTCCTCTCTTTAACCCGGGAATCCCTGGTCAGCAGCCCGTTCTGGCGCAGTACAGGCTTAAGGCTCTCATCAGCCCTCACCAGGGCTCGGGCAATACCATGGGAGATGGCACCACTCTGCCCTGATATGCCGCCGCCCTTCACCTTGACCACGGTATTATACTTACCCAGGCTCTCGGTAACCAGAAGTGGCTGCGATATCAAACGGCGGTGCTCAGGGCGGGGAAATAGCTGCTCATAGGGAATACCATTGATGATAATCTCACCCGTGCCCGGCACCAACCTCACCCGAGCTATAGACGTCTTGCGCCGGCCTGTCCCATAAAAATAGGTTCCCTTCTCCGTCTTAACCA
>Ga0315545_1000215_pt1 | contig 64314 bp, 52 predicted proteins | sample SalMarSW160210MG_FD_203096 | JGI IMG/M metagenome (GOLD analysis project Ga0315545, IMG submission 203096) | Salt marsh sediment microbial communities from the Plum Island Ecosystem LTER, Massachusetts, United States - Salt Marsh Sediment SW1602-10 ...
AACTGCACCATCCTGATTGCAATAGAGAGCCCGGAGCCGAGGAGAAATTTAAGGAAATAAACGAGGCCTACCAGGTCCTCTCCAACCCCGATAAAAGGCGCAGATATGATCGCTATGGCCGAGTGGACATAGAGGGAGGCTTTTCCGATTTTGGCTTTGGCGGGCTGGGGGACATTTTTGAATCCTTCTGGAATGGTTTTGGTGCCCCCTTCGGGCGGACTGCTCAACGTGTTCCCCAGAAAGGAGATAGCCTGCGAAGTCACCTGACCCTTTCCTTTGAGGAGGCGGTATTCGGCTGCAATAAAGAAGTTGAAATACAACGCATCGAGTTCTGCCCTTCATGCCATGGTATTGGCAGCGAACAGGGTACAAATCCCGAGACCTGCCCTGATTGTCGCGGCACAGGACAAGTGAAGAGAGTTCAGCAAAGCATTTTTGGGCGTTTCACTCATATCACTACTTGCCCTCGCTGTGGAGGTAGTGGCGCTGTAATAAACAATCCCTGTTCTCAATGCAAGGGAGGGGGAAGAATAAAGGTGAAGCGCAAAATAAGTATCAACATTCCTGCTGGTGTGGATGAGGGATATCAATTACGATTGGATGGAGAGGGGAGCGCTGGCTTGTATGGAGGCCCACCCGGCGACCTCTATATCACCCTTTCAGTAAAGCCACACAATTTATTCCATAGAGATGGCAGTGACATTCTTTATGAGTTATCCATCAACTTTGCTCAAGCCGCTTTGGGCGATGAGGTGAGAGTGCCATCTTTAGATGGAAAGGTAGAATTAAAAATACCATCAGGAACTCAAAATGGGAAAATATTTCGCTTCAAAGGCAAGGGGATCTCCCACGTTGATGCCAGGGGAAGGGGAGACTTGCTTGTCAAAATCAGTATAATAACACCACAACATCTGGATAAAAACCAGCGTTATCTTTTTGAAGAATTGTCTAAGATACTACCTCTGACTGAACCACCCCCAGACGTCTAGTCCGGGCTCAGCAATGGCTTTCTGCCAGCTCTCTGAAGTCAATCAATGCTCGGCTTGGTGACAAGCCTTCAAAAAGAATCCCATAAATAAGGTTGATAATTGGTAATTTAAGCCCCTGGTTTTTTGCCAACTGGTGAGCTGCCGCAGTGGTGGCAACCCCCTCGGCGACGTATGGCATAGAGGCAGATATTTCAGATAAAGAACGACCCTTAGCCAGTTCGCAGCCAACATAATGATTGCGGCTTAGAGTGCTGGAGCAAGTAGCTATTAGGTCGCCTAAACCAGCCAGTCCATAAAAAGTATCAGCCCTGGCCCCCAAATTTACCCCCAAGGAAACAGCCTCAGTCCATCCCCAGGAAACAAAGAGTCCCTTAGCGTTGTCACCCAAGCCTAGTCCATCTATCATGCCTGCACCCAAAGCTATGATGTTTTTCAGAGCTCCGCATAATTCAACTCCGACAACATCATCGCTAGTAGATAGAAAGAATTTGGGCGACTCCATCAGTTCCCGCGCCCTTTCCGCTAAAGCTACATCCTGAGCAGCAATAACCGCAGCAGCAGGGAGACCCTGGGCAACTTCCTTGGCTAAATTGGGACCAGAGAGGACGCAAATTTGCTTTCTTAATGAAGGACTAATCTCCCCTGCCAGCACCTGTGACATCCTCCTACCACTATCTACTTCCAATCCTTTGGCGGCGCTCATTAATAGCATCGAGTTAGTGAGATAATTCTTGGCTTGACTGACGTTTTCTCTCAACTTTTGAGAGGGGACGGCCCAGATTGCCAGGTCAGTCCCGTTTAAGGCTTCTTCGATGTGGCTGGTAGAGGAATAGCGACGCCGTCCCTGGTTTAATTCTCTGGCCTCAGCCTCGCTTCGCGTCCACAGTTTTACTGCTGCACCCTTATCACTCAGCAAAACGCCTAAAGTATTGCCCCAAGAGGTATTACCTATGATGGTAACTTTAGGCATGGTCTCTCATGCTTTTTTTACCACAATTGGCGTTCTGTGCCTTGCCTTAAGCGTTTTATATTGTCCTGGTGTTGATAGACGAGCAATGCGATAACTACTAAACCGTAAGCTAGATAGATGGGAGAGAAATTGTAGGCGATGGTTAAGGGTATCATTAAGCACCAAGCAGCTAAGGCTCCAAGAATAGAACCCTTGGACATCTGCCGGCTGCGTAATGCTGCTATAGCTACGACTTCGGCACCAAATACGCCCGCGAGAGGACAAATAGCAAACAGTGTGCCAAAATAGGCAGTTACCCCCCTACCCCCCTTAAACTTAGCAAATACGGGCCAGTTATGTCCTGCTATTGCGGCCAAGCCGGCTGCAACTTGGGCTACATGCTGCCAATAAACGGACACGCCACCAATGGTGAAGCTACCGCTGCCGCCATCTATAATTACTGCGGCTAGCATAACCGCCCCACCAGCTTTAACCACATCAAGAACGATAGTTAAAACGCCGAGCTTGGTCCCCAAGGTTCTCATAACGTTAGTGGCGCCAGTCTTACCACTTCCATATTCCCTGATATCAACGCCACGTTTTAGCTTGCCTATTATCAAGCCAAAGGGAATAGAGCCAAGGAGATAAGCAATGGCTACTACAGCAACAAACTTAGCTATCATCATGTTCTCATTTCCATCCTTTTATTTATTTTACGGGTAGTCTTGGTGAAAATCAACTTCAAAGGAACGCCGCTAAAACCAAAGCCCTGGCGAAGCTTATTTTCCAAGTAGCGTTGATAGGAAAAATGAACCAGTTTAGGATTGTTAACCTTAAGAACAAAAGTTGCTGGCTGAGATTCATCTTGATAGGCTCGAGCAATATGCAACCGCCTAGAACCCGCGCGGGGTGGGGGATGGCTACTTACTGCCTGTTTGACTAAATCGTCAACTTCCGATTGCGGTATTCGCTTTTGTCTTTCCTGCCAGATTTCCCAGGCCTGGGGTAGAATCCTGTTTACCCCCTGCCCTAGTTTGGCAGAAATGTAAATAGTAGGTATGTAGGGGGCAAATCTAAGTCTTCGCTCCATGCTATGCTTGAATTCCTGTCTTTGTTCTTTGGGAACAAGGTCCCACTTGTTGACTAATATTATTATACCCCTTCCGACTTCAATAATATAGCCAGCGATATGCATATCCTGGGCAGTAATAAATTCACTGGCATCTATTAGCAACAAGGCAACATCACAGCGGTTGATAGCCTGGAGGGCGCGAAGCAAGCTATAATAGTCCACTCCAGCACCGACCCTTCCACGCCGTTTAATCCCAGCAGTGTCGACAAGCAAGATTTCTTTATCACCCCACCGAACCATAGCATCAAGCGAGTCGCGAGTTGTCCCCGGAGACTCATGGACAATAGCTCTTTCATCTTTTAATAATGTATTCAACAAAGTTGACTTGCCTACATTAGGTCGCCCAACGATGGCTAATTTAGCTTCCCCTGGCTCTGCAATATTGGGAGGTTGCGATGGCAAGGAAGCTAGCACAGCATCCATTAAATCGTCTATCCCTCGGTTATGGTGGGCACTGATAGCTACAGGCTCGCCCATGCCCAGATGATAGAAATCAGCCACCTGATTTGCTTGCTTGGAGGAATCCACCTTGTTTACTGCCAGTATTATAGGCTTATCGGCGGCTCGCAGCACTTCGGCAATTTCCTCATCGGCAGCAATAGCTCCGTCTTTGACATCTACCAAGAAGATGAAGGCATCCGCTCGGGCAATGGCTGCTTCGACCTGCTGCTTGACCTTTTGTTCCAAAGCCTCTTGTGGCTTTGCTTGCCAGCCACCAGCGTCAACCACAGTCAATTCCTGCCCTTGCCAGGAAACAAAAGCAAAAACGCGGTCCCTGGTAGTTCCTGGCAAATCAGCAACCACAGCTATCCTTCTGCCCGCCAGGCGGTTAAGCAAAGTGGACTTGCCCACGTTGGCTCTGCCTACAATGGCTACAATAGGCCTGGTCATTTGACTGATACCGTCGGATTTGACAGCAGCTCCACCAATAATGCTTTCTGCAGATGAAGCCTGTTTTCTACCTGGTCAAATATCACTGACCGGGGATCGTCTAACAGCCCTGCAGCAATTTCCTCCCCCTGGTGAGCCGGCAAGGGATGCATCAACAAAACATCTCCTTTAGCCGAGCTTAATAATTTATTATCAACCTGATAGTCTGAAAAGGCACGACGACGTTTCTCCACTTCAGCCTCCTGTCCCATACTGGCCCACACATCAGTATATATTATGTCAGCGCCTTTGGCTGCTTCATAAGGGTCACTGGTTAGCTTAACCTGGCTGCCACTAAGAGCAGCAAATGTCTTTCCTTGATTCAATACCTCTTCATTAATCTCATAGCCTGGTGGAGAGGCGAAGTGGAAATTCATGCCCACCAGGCAGGAAGAGAGAAGCAAGCTATTGGCCACATTATTGCCATCGCCAATGAATGCTAAAGTCAAACCAGGAAGCCTCCCTTTCTTTTCATAGATCGTAAAAAGGTCGGAAAGAGCCTGGCAGGGATGTTCCAGGTTGGAAAGGGCATTAATTACAGGCACAGAAGAACTGTCAGCGAGAATTTGCACAGTCTCCTGGGAAAATGTACGAGCGGCAATGACGTCGACATAGCGGCTGAGCACTCGAGCTATATCAGCCGCTGGCTCTCGCTTGCCCATGCCTACCTCTTCCGGAGACAGGTAGATAGCGTGTCCGCCTAGCTGATACATAGCTATCTCAAAGCTGACTCTGGTTCGCAAGGAAGGCTTTACAAAGAGGAAAGCTAAGGTCCTTCCGGAAAAGAGAGGCGGTGCCCCTTCTTGTTTCATACGCCGGGCTTGCTCTATAAGGCTTTCAATGTCCTCGCGGTCAAGGTCGGCTATCGAGAGCAAATCCTTTTTCATCTTTCGTCTCTCTTGATACTACTTTAGCGTATCACGTTTGTCAATTTTACAACAAGCTCCAGGGTTGTTACTGGGATGGTAAACTATTTGAACTGTATTATAATGAGCCGGATGACCAACCCCGACATGTCGGGGTCCTCGAATTGAATCCTATAGTATGTCGGGGCAAAATATGGAGATAAATGTGAAATGCTATTCAGGCCATGTCTATGCTGAAGAACCACGGTCTTTTGTCTGGCAAGGAAAGGAACTTGGAATAAAGTCAATAGAAAAAGCCTGGCAGGAACCAGGCAAAAGACTATTCAGAGTTGTCACTGAGGATGGTAAACTATTTGAGCTGTGTTACAATGAAGCAACCGACCAATGGTCTGCTGTTGAATTGATGCTTTAAGGAGAACTCATGAAAGAGATTTTTGAAATTCTGGAACAGAATGCCCGGGCAACTCCGGAACAGATTGCCACCATGGTGGATAAACCTGTCCGTGAGGTAGAAAAAATAATTAAGCAGGCTGAGAAAAATGGGACTATTCTGAAATATAAAACCATAATAAACTGGCCTAAATTAGGAGAGGGAAATATATGGGCTTTAATCGAAGTCAGAGTAACACCACAACGTGGCGTTGGCTTCGATGCTATTGCCGAGCGCATTTATCAATTTCCCGAAGTACATTCCGCATATCTAGTCTCAGGCACCTATGACCTGGCTATATTAGTGAAAGGCAAAACTATGCAGGAAATTTCCAGTTTTGTTGCGGAGAAATTGGCTCCTTTAGAGCAGGTACAAAGCACTGTCACCCATTTTCTTCTCAAACGATACAAGGAGAATGGGGAAACTTTTCACCTTCCTAAGGAAATAAATAAACGTTTACCAATAACGCCGTAACATGCTAAACGCAAAGTCCGCTCCAACCAAAACTCGGGATAACCTAATTGCACAAAAGGTGGATACCCTCCCCCCCTCAGGCATCAGGAAGTTTTTCGACCTGCTTTCCTCCGTGGAAGACGTTATCTCACTTGGTATAGGCGAGCCTGATTTCGTTACCCCCTGGCATATCAGGGAGGCAGGCACATATTCCCTAGAAAAAGGCTATACCATGTATACCTCGAACTCCGGCATGCCGGAACTACGCCAGGAATTAGCCAGCTACCTGGAGCTTCGTTACAGGATAAGCTATCATCCTGAGCATGAAATTCTTATTACTACAGGAAGTAGTGAAGGATTAGACATTGCTCTGAGAGCGATTATCAATCCCGGTGACGAGGTCATAATTCCCAACCCTTGCTATGTAGCTTATCCTGCCGATATCATTCTGGCTGGCGGCGTGCCTATTCTTGTTCCCACAAACGAAGAAAACAACTTTGTCGTCAGGGCAACCGCTATTGAAGCCAGGGTCACGAAGCAGACAAAGGCTATTTTAATAGGTTACCCAGCAAATCCCACTGGCGCAGTCATGTCCAAAAAAGAGGCTAATGCTATTGCCGAGCTGGCTAAAAAACATGACTTACTGGTAATATCTGATGAGATATATGCTCGTTTAGTCTACGGAACGGAGCATATTTGTTTCCCCAGCCTTCCCGGGATGATGGAACGTACCATCCTGATTAGCGGATTTTCTAAATCTCATGCCATGACCGGTTGGCGTATTGGCTATGTGGCAGCCGAACGCCGTTTCATCCAAGCCCTGACAAAAATCCATCAATATACCATGCTCAGTGCCCCGACGATGGCTCAGATGGCAGCCATCGAGGCCCTGAGAAACGGTGAGAGCGAGGTCGAAAAGATGGTTCAAGAATACAACAGACGCCGCCGCCTTATGGTCAAGAGATTGAATGAGATTGGGTTACCCTGTTTCGAGCCCAAGGGCGCTTTCTATGCATTTCCCTCTATAAAAGCTACCGGAATGAATTCAGAGGAATTTGCCGAAAAGCTGCTACTGGAAGAAAAAGTTGCTGTTGTCCCGGGCACTGCTTTCGGACCATACGGTGAAGGTTTTGTCCGTTGCTGTTACGCTACTTCGCTGCCTGACATCGAGGAAGCGCTGAGAAGAATGGACAGGTTTATAAAAAAGTAGACTAAACACAGCATAAGAGACAAATTAGCAACAATCTCCACAGATTAGACTGGGCGTGGTGTGAATTATATTATCCCAAACTGCTTCTCCGATAAGGAAGCAGCAAGATTTCATTGACCGGCAACAGAAAAGCAAAGTAAAATCCATGGCGATGTACAACAAGGCTGTGCTCGATAATGGCTTGAGGGTTATCACCAGCACTATGCCCCACAGCCGCTCAGTATGCCTTGTCATCCTCGTGGGTGCTGGCTCCTGCTACGAAAGTAAGGAAGAGGCGGGTATCTCCCATTTCACCGAGCATTTATTATTCAAAGGCACACAGCGGCGACCAACGTCCAAGGAGATAACTCAAGACATTGAAGGCGTTGGTGGCATAATCAATGCTAGCACAGACAAGGAAGTAACTATCTTCTGGTGTAAGGTTGCCGATTCCCACTTTCCAATTGCCCTCGACGTGCTATCTGACCTCTTGCTCAATTCCCGCTTTGATAACAAAGAAATAGAGCAAGAGCGCCGGATTATCAGCGAGGAAATCAATATGAACCTGGACCTTCCTCAGCAGAGGGTAAACATGCTAATAGACGAGCTGTTATGGCCAGAACAACCTCTGGGGCGCGATGTCATCGGATATAAAGAGACTGTGTCTTCGATAACAAGGGAGCAACTATTAAACTATGTTTCCCGCAGATATATGCCCAATAACACTGTGCTTAGCATTGCTGGCAACATCCAGCATGAGGAGGCGATGGATCAAATCGAGCCCTTGTTTAACAAATGGGCTGCCGAGAAGCTATCGACTGGCTATAGAACCGATGACAACCAAACAGAAGCCAGGTTGCGTATCGAGCCCAAAGGTATCGAGCAAGCGCATCTTTGCCTAGCTGTCCACGGCTTTTCCCAGTCCCACCCGCAACGTTTTACCCTTGACTTGCTTAATATAGTACTTGGAGGCGGCATGAGCAGCCGCCTATTTACGGAGATACGAGAGCATAGGGGACTGGCCTACGACATCTACAGCTCTACTGACCACTTCCTTAACTCGGGGGCACTTACTATCTATGCCGGCGTTGACCCTAAGAAGGTGGAGATTGCTGTTGCAGCTATCCTCAAAGAGTTATCCAAGATTAAACAGGAAATTACCACCAGTGAGCTTACCAGGGCCAAGGAATTATCAAAGGGTGGATTGTATTTACGGCTTGAGGATAGCCGAAATGTAGCTTTATGGTACGGTAGCCAGGAAATATTAATGCGACAAATCCTGGATATAGACGATGTTATTTCTATTGTGGATGCCATGACCATAGATGAACTGAAAGAAGTGGCCAAGGAGATTCTAACCGATAGTGGGCTCAATCTAGCTGTAACAGGACCGATTAAGGAAGAAGAGTCTTATCGAGATAAACTTATTAAAGTCTTTAAGACAATTGCTTAAACTCTAATACTATACAGAAAGAACCCCGACTAGTCGGGGTTCTTTCTGCTTCTGTTGAATTTAGTTGAATTCCAGCCACAGCGGCTACATCATGCCCTCGTATCCTCCTCCTCCTGGCATCGGCGGCATCTTTTCCTTCTCAGGAATGTCGGTTACCAAGCACTCAGTAGTCAGAATCATAGTGGCAATGCTCGCACCATTCTGTAGAGCGCTCCTGGTGACCTTGAGAGGGTCTACAATGCCCCTTTCTACCATATTTACACCTAGTTCGTCTTTGAGGGCGTCGTAGCCTATGCCGAGTTTGCTTCCCTTTATGGCATTTATCACAACTGAGCCCTCCCGGCCACTATTTTCAGCGATGCACCTCAGAGGCTCTTCCAGGGCTCGTTTCAAAATGTTCAGCCCGGTAGCCTCATCACCCCCCATCTTGAGCTTCTTCAAGGCCGACAAGGCGTTGATCAAGGCAACACCTCCACCAGGCAGTATACCTTCTTCCACGGCAGCTCGAGTAGCCGACAAGGCATCCTCTACACGGTGTTTTTTCTCCTTAAGCTCTGTTTCCGTAGCCCCACCTACCTTAATCACTGCCACGCCGCCTGCTAATTTAGCCAGTCTTTCCTGTAATTTCTCCTTATCATAATCCGAGGTGCTTATATCAATCTCGGACCTGATTTGTTTAATTCGAGCCTCAATATCTTTGGCCTCGCCCCTACCTTCAACAATAGTGGTATTATCCTTATCAGCAATCACCTTTCTAGCCCTGCCCAAATCTTCCAGGGTCGTCGAATCGAGTTTCCTGCCGACTTCTTCAGATATAACAGTGCCTCCAGTAAGAATGGCTATATCCTGAAGCATGGCTTTTCTCCTGTCGCCAAAGCCAGGTGCTTTAACTGCCAGAGGAGATAGAGTGCCCCTCAGCTTATTGACCACTAATGTAGCCAGGGGTTCACCTTCGACATCCTCAGCGATGATAAGCAGATTCTTGGAGCTTTGAACAATTTTCTCCAGAGCCGGCAATATATCGGTTATGGCCGAAATCTTCTTATCAGTGATGAGGATGTAGGGGTCTTCTAGCTCTGCCCTCATTTGCTCGGCGTTGGTAATAAAATAAGGGCTTATATAGCCGCGGTCGAACTTCATCCCCTCAACAAATTCAGTCTCGAATTTCAGCCCTTTACCTTCTTCGACAGTGATAACACCATCCTTGCCCACCTTTTCCATAACATCAGCAATCAAGTTGCCAATCTCTGGGTCAATGGCTGATATAGCGGCTACCTGAGCTACCTGCTCTTTACCAGCCACCGGTATAGACATTTTCTTGAGCTCATCAACTAAAGCCTCTACCCCTTTATCGATCCCGCGCTTTAGAGCCATGGAATCAGCTCCAGCAGCAATGTTCTTGAAGCCCTCATTAATAATAGCCTGGGCTATAATAGTGGATGTACTGGTGCCATCGCCGCACTGGTCGTTAGTTTTAGTGGCTGCTTCCTTTACTAGCTGCACCCCCATATTCTCAAAGGGGTCGGGTAACTCTATTTCTTTGGCTATGGAAACGCCGTCATTGAGAACAGAAGGAGCACCCCATTTCTTATCCAGTGCTACAGGCCGCCCGCGTGGTCCCAGAGTCACCCTGATAGCATCAGTTAAGGTATCTACGCCGTTCTTTAAGGCTTTCCTTGCTTCTTCGCCGAAAATAATTTGTTTTGCCATTCGCTTGCCTCCTTTTCTTAACTCATCTTGGCCAGAATATCGCCCTCACGCATGATAACCAGTTCTTCGTCATCCAGTTTAAACTCAGTGCCAGCATATTTAGAATAAATAACCTTGTCCCCCTTCTTCACTTCCATGGCAATACGTTTGCCATCTTCAGTCAACCTACCCGGACCGACTGCAATAATTTTTCCCTCCTGGGGCTTCTCTTTGGCTGTATCTGGTAAAACTATCCCCCCTTTGCTTACTTCTTCCTTGGGTGTAGGTTTTATCACCACCCTGTCTCCCAAAGGCTCAATTTTAGCCATATTCCCTCCTTTCCTAGATTTACTTTAGCACTCTGCCCTTGAGATTGCTAATTTTGTTATTATATCAAGAAAAACCAAAAATGCAAGGGCTTTTACTAAAATTTGCCAAATTTTCTTGAAAATTTACACTAAAACGTGTATAATTTTGAGAGATGGACCGAGGAAAAAAGAGAAAACGACAATGGAGTAAAGAGGAGGTTCGGGCGCTGAGGCAACATCTGAACTTGACTCAGGCGAAGCTGGCTGAGGAATTAGGCACGCGGCAGCAAACGATCAGTGAATGGGAAAAGGGTATGTATCGGCCTCGCGGGGCATCGGCTACCTTGCTCAGCATAGTTGCTGAGCGTAGTGGCTTTACCTACAAAGCTGAAAGGAGGCATGATGAATCAAATTAAGGTTGGCTGCTGCGGTTTTTCCAAGGGCAAGAGGAAATATTGTGAGCAACGCTTTAAGGTCTAAACAATTGATATAAAGTGACAGGTAATTTTTTTGTGCCATGATTACACGTAATCGGATAAAATTCTCGGAAAAGCAAGCAGCTCTAATATGGCAACAAGTGGTGGGAAGGGAACTGACATCCTCGGAAGACGAGCTAGTCAGCGTAATCTATCCTGGAAGGGCTAATGATGATAACGGCCCCGATTTTCGGGACGCAGTTATTGTAAATAAATCTCATTTGACGAAAGGGGATGTAGAAGTTCACGTTAAATCCAGCGATTGGTATAGCCATAAGCATCATGTTGATGCTGAATATAATAATGTCATCCTTCACGTTGTGATGTGGCATGATTGTCATTCAGCTACATTACTAAAAAGCGGCAAGCCAGTTCCCGTGCTATGTCTGGCGAAGGCACTGCGGCACCAAGCTTATTTGCTGCCCTACCAGCTCCCTTGTTTCCAGATACTGGACCACGTGAATAGGCAAACTTTGAGAAAGCTATTAAACGCTGCCGGTGAAGAAAGGTTTAAGCAGAAAGCGATGCATTTTCAAGCTGAGATAAAGCAAGAGGAGGCAGGGCAGGTGCTTTTCCGAGGCATGATGAGGGCCCTGGGTTATGCTAAAAACACAAAGCCCTTTGAAGACCTTGCTGACAGAACGCCCCTCAATTCCATCGAATCCAGAGAAGGCTTGGCCCTAAAGCAAGCTTTGTTATTAGGCACAGCCGGGCTATTACCTTCTCAAAGATGGCAAGGGAAATTTACCAGGGGAAAAGAAGTCCAGGAATTGGAGCAAATATGGCAGTCGGTGGGTAAAAAAGTTAAAACAATGAAGGAAGGTGACTGGAACTTCTCACACATATACCCCAACAATTCTCCAGTGCGACGCATTATCGCCCAGAGCCACCTTCTTGAGCGTTACTGCGAGGGAAAACTGTTAGCAGGGATACTGCAGCTAGTGAAGGAAGCACCTCTGCCCGGTGGGCACCGTGTGCTGGAGAACGGCCTGACTGTAGCTGGCGATGACCACTGGCGAGACCATTTCGATCTTGACGTCAGAAGTAAAACAAAGATATCGGCTCTTTTGGGAAATAGCAAAGCAGGTGAAATTGCCGTAAACGTGATATTGCCCTTTGCTTTTTCCTGGGGAGAATTAGCTAATGAGGAGAAGCTAACAGAGCATGCTATAGAGCTTTACCGTAATTATCCCAAACTGGCTGAGAATTGCATAACGCAGCATATGAAAAAGCAGTTCGGCCTCAAGGAACCTTTCGATTTAACTGCCTGTTATCAGCAAGGGCTCATTCATATCTTCAGGAACTATTGCCGAGAGGGTAGCTGTAGCGAATGCCCCTTAGTCAATTAAGCATCCTCATGATAATTCCAGAATTCTGATAAATGTTATCGGTAAAAAGTGGGCACTTCTGGACTGAACAACCCGCTATATCGTGCAATGCCAATGTATTCGACTGGAATTTAGAGATACAGGGCAAAAATCAGTGAATCGAGTATTCATCAAGGTTTGTCAATGACTTATGCTCTCGCTCGTGGCGAAGCTGGAACATTCCAAATGACTATCTATCGAGCCTTTGCGTTGATAATGCTCTCGCAGGTAATGTGATATTTTCTCGGCGAGGGCTGAGAGCGCCTCTAACCATCAACCCGTCCACGGGACAGCTTTTCAGACTGGTAACGCTGAATATGCGCTCGGGCTTCAGTCCGGTCAGTGTTATTTTCCCAAGGGCTGGCATAAGGTGACGGCGGACTATTAGCTCGTATCCTTCGGCAGTCCTGGGGGTAAGGTTAGCCGAAGCGTATCCTCTAAGCCACCTCTCCAAATCTTCTGCCGGGGTAACCTTACCAGGTTTAATGAAAGTCCATTATCAAGCTGGTTCAGCAGCAATCGTAGTCTGCCTTACCGAGTACTTCAATAAACTCGATCTCTCGATGGCGTAGTCATACCGGCTTATTTCGAGCGTACTTTATTAAGTGAAGTTACTTACAGAATGGCTTTTAAATTAAGTCTTTTCAGCAGTCTAAAATAAGCTCTGAATCAGATGGCAAGTATCAGGCAAGGTGATAAGCTAGAAACAAAGACAGAGCTGGCCTTGAGATTTTTCAGTGCAGCTCATGTCAATAAAGGAGGCAAAGAGAATGGCAACGAGGGGATATTTTATGATCACTGTGGAGGAGGAGTTCTACCGAAATTATTATCAGGATGTGCTGAGAGACCTGAAAGCCGTGCCTGAGGTAGATTCCATCGAGCGAATCAGCGGTACATACAACCTCTTAGTGAAGGTTACAGCTCCTATGAGGGTAATCTTCGTCGCTAACAAAATACTACCCAACAAATGGGTCAAACAGTTCTACATCCTCAAGGTTGAGCCTTTCAAACCCCACGATTACGAAGGGCTCACTGGTGATGAGCTTGCAAGGCTTGAAGAGTTAATTCCCCAGTCCTTGGGTGGTTATGGAGGGCTCACTGTTGAGGAGCGTTTAAGGATTAAAAGATTAATTCACGAGTCGCGGGGTAGTCACGGAGCTGCCGGTATACCGCCTTGAATATTGCAATAGGAAAGGAGGTGAAAAAATGGCAACGAAGCGTTACTTGATGATCAACATGACCGAGGAAGCTTGCAAAAGTGGTTATCGGGATGTGTTGAGAGACCTGATAACTATACCCGAGGTGCAGTCCATTGAGCAGCTGGATGGTGTTTTCGACCTTATAGTGCAGGTCGAATGCCCTGCCACAGTGGGATATGCAGCAGCTGACGATCTTCTGGCCAAGGGGTGGGTGAAACGCTTGCAGGTTCTGCAGGTTGAGCCCACTGAGCCTAGTGAAATTATAAGGCCCACAGTGCTAGAGCTGACAAAAAGAGCTTAGTCAAGCTATTGTGGCAGCTCCATAGCTATAGAAATTTTTGTCAGGGAGCTTAATATGATAGTGAAGACTCCTTACAGAGAAGCAGTAGACGTCCTGGTGGACGAAGGTGGGGAAACCCTCCAGTTATGTTACCAGTGTGCCTCTTGTACCGGTAGTTGTCCTTGGGGTTTGGTGAGAGATTTCGCTATACATAAAGTAATTCATGAAGCGCAATTGGGTGTAGTTGATTTTGAGGATGAAGGCATCTGGCTCTGTGTTGCCTGCGGGGCTTGTGTTAACCAGTGTCCCCGGGGTGTGAAGTTAATAGATGTAGTAAAGGCCATACGTAGAACTGTGATGGAGCTGGGTGTAGGTAAGATGCCTAGTTCACTACGAGTCGCACTGACAAGCATTGCCGGAGTAGGCAATCCAATGGGCGAGGCAAAGGAAAAACGAGCAGATTGGGCCAAAGACATGGACGTAAAGACGTTCACTAAGGGTACGGATTTGCTGTATTTTCCCTGCTGCCTGCCTTGCTACGATCCTCTCTTAAAGGGTATAGCTGGGGCAACCGCTGCTATCCTAAACAAAGCAGGTATAGACTTTGGTATCCTGGGCGCCAACGAAACCTGTTGCGGAGAGGCAATCCGTAAAGCGGGAAACGAAAGCCTGTTCCAGAGTCTAGCCCAAAAGAACATTACTACTTTCAGCGAAAACTCAGTTAAGAAAGTTCTCGTCAGTTCCCCTCACTGTTATCATACTTTTAAACACGAATACCCCGATCTTGGAAGCGACTTTGAGGTAATCCATTCTACTCAGTATTTATTACAGCTTATCAAGGACCACAAGCTGGAGTTCACTAAAGAGCTAAATATAAAAGTCGTTTATCACGATTCATGCTACCTTGGGCGTCACAACGGCATATATGACGAGCCCCGAGAAGTCTTAAGGAGTATCCCGGGGCTGGAGCTGATTGAGTTTCCAGACTACAGGGAGGATAGCATCTGTTGCGGCGGAGGGTCAGGCAGGCTCTGGGTTGATACAGAGAAGGGACAAAGATTCTCCGACATCAGGCTGAAACAGGCTATAGATTTGGGAGTTGAAGTACTAGCTGTTGCCTGTCCCTATTGCATGTCTATGTTCAAGGATAGCCAGTTAACGGTGGATGGAGGCGAGACTGTTGCAGTTAAAGACATCGCAGAATTAGTCAAGGAGGCGATGTAACTATAAGGAGATAGATATGGGCAGAAATGGACATAGGAGAATTGGAGTCTATATTTGCCATTGCGGGTTAAATATCGCCGGCACGGTGGATGTAGAAGAAGTAGCTGAATATGCCGCCAGTCTGGACTCAGTAGTGGTGTCCCGTCATTATAGATATATGTGTTCCGATCCAGGGCAAGCGCTGATCAAGGAAGATATCAAGAACCTAGGCCTTAACCGGATAGTTGTCGCTTCTTGTTCACCAAGAATGCATGAGCTAACCTTCCGCCAAGTTTGCCAGGATAGTGGGCTAAACCCCTACCTATATGAACAAGCGAACATTCGGGAACTCTGCTCCTGGGTTCATGACGATAAAAAGATAGCTACCGAGAAAGCAAAAGACATAGTAAGGGCTGCAGTGAGACGGGTTTGCTGGAACGAGCCGCTGGAGGTTAAGGAAGCGACGTTTAACTCCAATGTTTTGGTAGTGGGTGGTGGCATCGCTGGTATACAGGCATCTTTAGATATTGCTAATGGTGAGCATAAAGTCTACTTAGTGGAGAGAGAGCCCTCCATCGGCGGGCACATGATTCAGCTTGATAGAACCTTCCCTACTCTGGATTGCTCTGAATGCATCCTTACCCCCAAGATGGCTGATGTAGGGCGGCATCCTTTTATTGAGCTTCTAGCCTACAGTGAAGTAGAGGAAGTATCAGGCTCTATAGGCCATTTTAAGGTAATAGTCAGGAAGAAAGCGCGGCATATAGACGAGAGCAAGTGTATCGGCTGTGGTGTATGTGAGGAAAAATGCCCGTGGAAGGTGGATAGTGAGTTTGAGATGGGCTTAGCAAAGAGAAAGACAATTTACATCCCATTTGCTCAAGCTATACCCAATCTGCCGACAGTAGATGCAGACCACTGTGCTTATATTCAATCAGGGGGCAGGAAATGTGGAGCCTGTATAAAGTTCTGTGAAGCAGGAGCTATAACTCCGGAGACTCTTCTTAATCAGACTGACCAAATTGTTGAGTTCGAGGTGGGCTCAATCATCGTGACTACCGGCTATGATGTCTTTGACCCCAGCGTGATGCCCCGATATGGATATGGTAAGTATGACAATGTGATAACTGGGCTGGAATTTGAGAGGATAACCTGTGCCGCGGGTCCAACCGGCGGTAGAATTGTGCTTAAGGATGGTCGAGAGCCAGAAAGTGTGGCTATCATACACTGCGTCGGTAGTCGTGACCAGAACTATCACGAGTATTGCTCACGTGTTTGTTGTATGTATGGGCTCAAATATGCCCATCTGATAAAAGAATTTACCAATGCTGAAGTTTATGAGATGTACATTGATATGCGTTGTTTTGGAGAAGGCTACGAGGAATTCTACAAGCGTGTTTCTGAAGAGGGAGTTACTTTTATAAGGGGAAAAGTGGCTAAGGTCACTGACCGCGCCATAACTGAGGAGGAAAAGGGGAAGTTGATCGTGTTGTGTGCGGATACTGTGCTGGGGAGCCTGATACGGGTTCCTGTAGACATGGTTATACTGTGCACAGCCCTGGAGGCACATTCAGATGCAGGGCAAGTCGCCAAGATCTTTACTCTCAACCGAAGGGCAGACGGCTTCTTCTTAGAGCGGCATGTTAAGCTCGACCCGGTAGCTACGCCAACCGATGGAGTCTTTATTGCTGGCTGCTGTGAAGGTCCAAAGGATATTCCTGATACTGTTGCTCAAGCGTCGGCAGCAGCAGCCAAAGTACTGTCGCTGATAAGTAAAGGTAAAATTACGCTTGAATCTGCCGTAGCGCAGGTAGATGAAACACGCTGTCTGGGCTGTGGACGGTGCGAAGAAATATGCGATTTTCATGCTCCCAGGGTCATTCATACAGACGGGCGCTGGGTTTCCACTATAAATGAGACCTTGTGTAAGGGCTGTGGCGCCTGTGCTGTTGCTTGCCCAACAGGTGCTATGTCAATCCGGCATTTCACTCAGGAGCAGATACTCAGCATGGTCGAGGCTTTAACGGAGGTATAAGATGAATAAGTTTGAACCTCAAATTATAGCTTTTGCCTGCAATTGGTGCACTTATGCCGCAGCTGATCTCGCTGGAACAAGTCGCATCCACTATGCACCAAATGTGCGGGTAATAAGGGTTATGTGCAGCGGGATGGTAAACCCTATATATGCCCTCAAAGCCTTCGAGGGAGGTGCTGATGGGGTTTTGATTGCTGGTTGTCATTATGTAGACTGCCATTATCTCAACGGTCCAGTGAAATGCGATGCAATGTTTGAAAAATTGAAGAATGTGGTTCATACCCTTGGCCTAGAGGATGAGCGGTTGAGGCGTGAGATGATATCTGCCTCCGAGGGGGTAATATTTGCCCGAGTAATTGAAGAGATGGTTGACCGGCTTAAAAAGCTAGGCCCCTCACCTCTCAAAAGGGCGAGAGAGGAGGCACCCTCACTTCTCAAAAGGGCGAGAGAGGAGGCAACAGTATGAACTTGGATGACATCATCAAGGAATCTGTCAGTAAGCTGAAACAATTAGGCCCATCGCCTTTCGGAAACGTCAAAAATAAAGTCGCACAGGTGGCAATATGATGGCACTGGAGAGCGTTGTTAAGAAAACTAGTTTAGAGGATATTATCAGGGAGAGTAAGACCTTCTATTGCCTGGAGTGCGGCAAGTGTTCAAGTATATGTCCAATTTCCCGATATGACCCCTCTTACTCTCCGCGAGCGATGGTAGAAGATGCACTTCTGGGACTTGAAGGTGATCTGATCCACAATAAAGAGTTGTTTTCTTGTTTAACCTGCGGTGCCTGCCAACTCAAATGTCCCTCCGATGTCAACTATCTTCTCTTCATCCGGAAGATGAGAGCTTTGGCCTCAAATAACGGCGAACATGGGGACTGCGCTCATTCCGGCACCATACAATCTCTAATTCGACTCATGGCAAATACTGGTGTAGAACAGAGGAGACTGGAATGGCTGTCTAATGGATACCGAACCTCTGACCAGAGCAAGGTTCTGTTTTGGGTTGGCTGTGCCCCTTACTTTGACCCTATCTTTGAAGACCTCGGGGTCAAAGTCACCGATGTTGCCAAAGGAAGCTTAAGAATACTCAATTCGTTGGGGGTAGAACCGATGCTGCTTCCCGACGAGAAATGCTGCGGGCATGATATGCTCTGGACCGGCGATGTAGAAACCTTTGAGAAACTGGCCCAGAGGAATGCAGCAATGATAAAGGAGGCGGGGGTGGAAAAGATAATCTTCTCCTGTCCCGAATGCTACCGCACATTTAAGGAAGATTATCCTAATTACGTAGAGATTGACTGCGAATTGCAGCATATCAGCGAGTTTCTGTCTGAGGCTATAGAAAAAGATGGCCTGAGGTTTAAAAAGATCAGGAAAAAGGTAACCTACCATGATCCCTGTAGATTGGGAAGGCACCTGGGCGTTTATGAGCCGCCTAGGGAAGTAATCCAGGCCATCCCGGGCATAGAATTAGTTGAAATGGAACAGAGCAGGGAGGAATCTCTTTGCTGCGGCACCAGCGCCTTTACTAACTGTGACTCATATTCCAAGCGGATAAGAATTGAGAGATTGCTTGAGGCAAAAGCCACTGGTGCTGATACCCTTATAACCACCTGCCCTAAATGTCAAATTCACTTCAGGTGTGCCATGGTAAACAAGGGGGAGGAAAAGGGACCGGATATTGAGATTGAGGTTATGGACATGGTGAACCTGGTAGCAAATGCTTTGGAGGTTTAGAACGATGAGTGACTCTGTTTTGGTAATTGGTGGTGGCATAGCAGGTATTCAAGCTTCTATCGACCTGGCCAATATGGGCTTTCAAGTATATCTTGTGGAGAGGTCGCCCAGTATCGGCGGGAGGATGGCACAGCTGGATAAGACATTCCCTACCAATGATTGTGCCATGTGTATTCTAGCCCCTAAGATGATCGAGTGTTATAGACACCGGAACATCAGGGTATTGAGTTACTCCGAAGTTGCTGCGGTAGAGGGTGAGTTGGGTAATTTCGAAGTCGAGATACTAAAGAAACCCGGATATGTTGATGAGACCAAGTGCACCGGCTGTGGAGAATGTGCCCAAGTTTGCCCGGTCGAACTGAAAAACGAATTCGACCAGGGAATCGGCAACAGAAAAGCAATATACAAGCCTTTTGCCCAAGCTATTCCCAACATTTACGTCATTGACAAAAGGGGGACAGCGCCCTGTAAGGCAGCCTGTCCTGTGGGTCTGGATATCCAGGGATATATTGCTCTCATTTCTCAGGGTAAATTTAAAGAGGCCTTTCATCTCATCAGGCAAAAGGTTATCCTACCGGCTACCGTTGGCAGGGTATGCACTCACCCGTGTGAGACAGAATGTAATCGTGGGAAAGTGGATGAACCAATTGCTATCGCTGCTCTGAAAAGGTTCGTGGCTGACCATGAACTGGATACAAGGACAGAGGAGATAGCACCTGCCCCCCGGACACAAGATGCGAAGGTGGCTGTTGTCGGTTCCGGGCCGGCTGGCTTAACTGCGGCTAACGACCTGGTTCTTATGGGCTATGGAGTGACTATTTTCGAGGCATTACCTGTTCCCGGTGGTATGCTGGCAGTGGGTATCCCTGACTATCGCCTGCCTAAGGAAATGCTTAAAAGGGAAATCGAGGATATCCAGAAGCTTGGAGTGGAGATAAGGCTTAACAGTCCCGTGGGTAAAAAAGGTCTAAAACTAGATGACCTTTGGCAAGAGGGTTACAAGGCGATTTTCATCGCCGTAGGGGCCCACAAAAGTGCCAATCTTGATATTCCCGGCGAAGGCTTTGAAGGCGTCTATCACGGTGTTTCCTTTCTAAGAGATGTCAACCTTGGGAAGAAGGTTACACCGGGCGAAAAGATAGCAGTAGTCGGCGGCGGTAATGTAGCCATCGATGCTGCTCGAACAGCTCTTCGGCTCGGCTCCAGAGAAGTAACCATCTTATATCGTAGGTCCAGACATGAGATGCCGGCAAATGAAGAGGAGATAGTGGAGGCTGAGCATGAGGGGATCAAAATTCAATACCTGGTTACCCCGGTAAGAATTTTGGGAGAGGATGGAAGAGTATCAGGTATGGAGTGTATTAAGATGGAACTCGGGGCGCCCGATGCCAGCGGTAGGAGACAGCCTATAGCTATAGAAGGCTCGCAGTTTACTATAGACGTGGACACGGTTATCCTGGCCATTGGGCAGAGCCCCGACCTTTCGCTGCTTCCTAAGGATAGTAGATTCCAGGTATCGCCCAGAGGGACATTGGCAGTTGATGATAATAGCCTGGCCACCAGTATGCCCGGGGTATTCGCCGGTGGAGATGCTGTGCTTGGGCCAGCCACCGTAGTACAGGCCATAGCAGCAGGACATAGAGCAGCCACCGCCATTGACAGCTATCTGAGAGATGAGATGATTCCACCTGAACAAGAACCACTCCCGATTACAACCATTGAGGATGTGGACTTGAGGGGCAAAGAGCAGAAAAATCGCGTGGCAATGCCTACCGTGGCCCCTAAGAAGAGGTTAACCGATTTTAGAGAGGTGAACCTCGGTCTCAGCGCAAAAATGGCGATAGAGGAAGCAAAGAGGTGCCTGAACTGTGGTGGCTGTTCCGGATGCCGGGAATGTGAAAAGGTCTGCCAGGCTAAGGCTATAAACCACGAAATGAAGGAGGAACTCCTGAGACTGAATGTAGGTGCTATTATCCTGGCTACTGGTTTCGACTTCTACGACGTTTCAAAACTTGGAGAATATGGTTATGGAAGGATAGCCAATGTTATCACTGCTATTGAGTATGAAAGATTAACATCAGCTTCCGGCCCTACATGTGGTGAACTCAAGCGCCCTTCAGATGGCAATATTCCGTCCAATATAGCCTTCATCCAGTGTGTTGGCTCCCGCGACTTCAATAACATGCCATATTGCTCCAGCGTATGCTGTATGCATGCTATTAAGGAAGCCATACTAGCCTATGAACATCATCCCGGGACAAAATCTACTATCTTTTATATGGATTTGAGAGCGGTGGGGAAACGGTTTCAGGAATATGTTACCAGAGCTAAGGAAGAATACAACGTAACATATATCAGAGGTCGCCCCGGGAGAATTGCTCTCAATACCACTAATGGCAACCCGATCATCTGGTATGAGAACACTACTACCGGGGAAACGAAGACTTTTGAGGCAGAGCTGGTGATTCTCTCCCAGGCTTTGATTCCGTCTAAAGGCATTGAAGAGTTAGCCAGCATATTGGGCATAAGTCTAGACAAGTACGGGTTCGCTGAAATTCCAGATAAGCTGTTCTCTCCTCTCGACACCACTAGACCGGGTATCTTTGCCTGTGGCTATGCTCATAGTCCAAGAGATATCCCTGACTCTGTCGTTCAAGGTTCGGCGGCGGCAGATAGAGCTGCTGAAGCTACAACAGCTAGAACGCCTAGCTTTGTAGCGGGAGGTGTTTGACATGTCTGATGTTCGCATTGGTGTCTTTGTATGTCACTGTGGCCGCAATATCGGCGCGTATATAGATGTCCCCCAAGTGACAGAGTACGCCAGAGGGCTGCCAAATGTGGTACATGCCGAGCACAACCTATTCACCTGTTCCGTGGAGGGAACCTCGGCAATAAAGAAGGCAACAGCGGAACACAATCTTAACCGGGTTGTAGTAGCCTCATGCACCCCCAGAACGCATGAGACACTCTTCAGGTCTATTTGCGAGGAGGCCGGGCTAAACAAATACCTGTTCGAGATGGCTAATATAAGAGATCAATGTTCTTGGATACATATGGAGTATCCCAAGGAAGCCACGGAAAAAGCTAAGGGACTTGTCGCGTCGGCGGTTGCCAAGGCTCGACTACTCGAGCCATTAGAAGAGATTGAGATAGAGGTGCTGCCATCCTGTCTGGTAATTGGTGGCGGCATAGCCGGGATGACCGCGGCTTTAAACCTGGCAGATCAAGGTTTCCATGTCAACCTGGTGGAGAAGGAAACAGAGCTTGGCGGCAACCTGTCGACCCTACATAAGCTTTTCCCTACCAATCAGGATGCAAAGGAATTAATTACCCCTCTCATACGCCAAGTGAAGGAACATGACAAAATAAGTACCTACCTCAGTGTAAAGGTCAAGGCAGTAACCGGGTTCATAGGTAATTACGATGTTACCCTAGACCATGAAGGTGAGGAGATCAAGCTTAAGGCGGGGACAATCATAGTTGCCGTCGGGGCTGAGGAATTCAAGCCAACAGGACAATATGGTTACGGGGAAATGACGGGAGTACTCACTCAACTGGAGCTAGAAAAGCAGATGAAAGAGGGCAATGTTGATGGACAAAACATCGTGATGATCAACTGTGTGGGCAGTCGTACCGCCGAAAGATCATACTGCAGCCGATTTTGTTGCGTAGCTGCCATAAAGAATGCCGCCCTCATCAAGGAAAACAACCCGGCGGCAAATGTGTGGATTCTACATCGTGATTTGATGGCTTATGGCGTAGACTTCGAAGACTACTACCGCAAGGCTCAAGAAGCGGGCGTCAGATTCATCCGTTATGATCTGGCAAGGCCGCCTGAGGTTATCGGGAATGGGCATGTTGAAGGGGTAAGAGTATACCATCAGCTAAGGCAAAGCGAGCTGGAGCTCCCTTGTGACAAGGTTGTGCTCACGACCCCCCTTGTTCCTCGCAGTGACAACGATGAGATAAGCAAGATACTGAAGGTCCCCTTGAGCCAGGAAGGTTTCTTCATGGAGGCACATCTCAAGTTACGTCCCGTAGAGTTTGCTACCGATGGCATCTTCATATGTGGTTCGGCCCGCTGGCCGGTAGAAGTGAGCGAGGCCATCTTCCAAGGTTATGCTGCTGCAGCAAAGGCAGCAATACCTATGAGAATGGGCTACGTGAAACCCGAGGCTATAACTGCTTGCGTAGATAAGGGACGCTGTGCGGGGTGTGGTATCTGCGCTACTTTGTGCCCGTATAACGCGATTGAGCTGAAGTCAGATAATGGTAAAAAGAGTTCGAGTGTAATTACTGCATTATGTAAAGGTTGCGGAACCTGTGCCGCCGCCTGTCCCTCCGGGGCAATATCAATGGACCACTTCAAAACTGAACAGATTGTGGCACAAATAGAAGCACTGTTCAAGTAGGCTATTCAGGATATAGATTACATAGACCGAATCCAACCGAACCGATAGCTCCGACTATGAATTATGTTCAGGATGCTCGATTGAAGTTATAAGGAATGTAAGTTACAATTAAAAGTGGAAATAGCTTGAGACGTCATGGATAAGACCAAGGTTCTGCTCGCTGAGGATCATATAGTAGTGCGAGAAGGCACTCGTGAGCTTATACAGCGTCAACCGGACATGGAAGTCGTTGGTGAAGCCAGCGACGGTGAAGAAGCAGTGGCGCTGACCGCCAAGCTGCGCCCGAATGTAGTGATAATGGACATCGCCATGCCCAAGCTCAATGGCATAGAGGCTACCAAGCAGATAAAGCAGCACAACCCGGCTGTAGCAGTGCTGGTACTCACTGCCTATCCTAATGAGGAGTACGTCTTTGCCCTCTTGGAGGCAGGAGCAGCCGGCTACTTACTCAAGAACGTGCGGGGAAGCCAATTTATTGATGCTATTCGGGCAGTAAACAGTGGGGAGTCGGTGCTCCATCCTACAATTGCCCGCAGGGTTATAGAACGACTAACATCCCCGGCTAACAGTAGCACCGAGGCACAGGCAACCGAGCCCCTGAGTGAGCGCGAGTTGGATGTATTGAAGTTAGCCGCCAAAGGCATAAGCAATAAGGATATTGCCGAGCAATTATTCCTAAGCCCACGCACGGTCCAGGTCCATCTGGGACACATCTTTACCAAGCTGGGCGTAGCCTCGCGCACTGAGGCTGTATTATACGGCTTGAGAAGAGGCTGGTTGATGCTCGAAGACCTTCCCTGATCTGTGCCCGGTTCAAATACTTGAGGGTTGTTACGCAGATGGCTCGATATCTACCAGCCCGGGTGCTAAAGGTTGTGCGTAATCCCCATTTCTGGGCTGTGGCGGCAATGTTTGCCATTGTCACAGTCTTCCAATACTCGCAACAGACGCTAGGCACAGATTTACCATTCCCGGGTCTAAGTCGACATACTGTAGAACGAGTTTTCCTCCTCGCTCCTGTAACTTATGCCGGTTTTTTCCTTGGCACAAGGGCAGGTATAGCTAGTTTAGCGGTGGCGTGTGCCATTATGTTGCCCCGCGCCATTTCCATCTCTCCACACCCCGGCGATGCTTTGCTTGAAAGCGCCGGTGTTGTTGCCATCGGTGCTGTTGTGAACTTGTTGTTCTATTTGTTTCGAAAGGAAAGGAATCGCTCCCAACAAGCCCTTTCAGCACTGGAAACAGCTAACCAGGAAGTTCGAGAGTCGCAGGAAAGCTATAAGGGCTTGTTCGAAGGTGCCTATGACGCCATTTGGGTTTATGATTTGGAAGGTAACATTCAATCGGCAAACAAGGCAGCTGCCAGACTAAACGGTTACCCTGTGAAAGAGTTACTGAGGATGAACATAAGGTCGTTCCTCAGTGACGAAAGCTTACGCCTGGCAAGAGAGGTTCAAGATAAGTTAACCAGAAATGAACCGGCAGCCATGCCCTACGAACAAAGGATAATTAAGAAAGATGGTTCAGAGGCAATATGTCTGCTTGCCACCAGCTTGATTTCCAGTAATGGTGAGCCAAAGGGTTTTCAGAGTATCGCCAGAGATGTAACTGAAGAGAAGCGAATGCAAGAGAATTTACGCTATTATTTGCAGCAGATTACCAAAGCTCAGGAGGAGGAGCGGAGGCGTATGGCACGAGAGCTTCATGACGATACAGCCCAACAATTGGTGGTACTCGCACGCAGGTTGGATAACCTTCTTTGTAATGCGGACCGTTTATCCCAGCAGGATATTACATTCCTGGAGGGGGTAAGACAGCAAACCGATGAGATATTGGATGGAGTGCATCGTTTTTGCCAGGACCTGCGACCCTCGGTACTGGATGACCTGGGTCTCCTGCCAGCGCTACAATCGCTGACCTCCGACCTAACGGAGCACTTTGGAATACCTATTGCCATGGGTAGTGCCGGCTCTGTGCGGCGTTTGTCTCCCGAGATAGAATTGATACTATTCCGTATCGCTCAAGAAGGACTAAGGAACATGTGCCGGCATTCAAAGGCATCCAGATGCTGGATCATGATAGAATTCAGCAATGATAAGGTCGTTTTAAATGTTAAAGACAATGGCCGGGGCTTTAAGTTGCCGGATAGGGTAGAAGACCTGGCCGCTGTTGGCAAGCTTGGGCTTGCTGGGATGCAAGAGCGGGCCCGACTTATCGGTGGCAAGCTAACAATAGAGTCAAAGCCAGGCAAAGGGACAACCGTGAGCGTGGAGATCCCAATTTAGGACAGCCTGGGACACTTTGAGTTTAACATTTACTAGTTGGATATATAAGCGCAAATATCAAGGAAAGGTCTGCCAGGGGACACGAGGATTTGCTCACTTGTGGTCCCATTGTTTTAATAGGAATCCACTACCTGAATTCCAAGCGTCTTTAGCCAGACTAGGATAACAGCAGCAATCGTAGCCTGCCTTACCGAGTACTTCAATAAACTCAATCTCTCGATGGCGTAGTCATACCGGCTTATTTCAAGCGTACTTTACTAAGTGAAGTTACTTACAGAATGGCTTTTAAATTAAGTCTTTTCAGCAGTCAAAAATAAGCTCTGAATCAGATGGCAAGTATCAGGCAAGGTGATAAGCTAGAAATAAAGGCAGAGCCAGTCCTGAGATTTTTCAGCACAGCTCATGTCAATAAAGAGGACAAAGAGAATGGCAACGAGGGGATATTTTATGATCACTGTGACGGAGGGTTTCTACCGAAATTATTACCAGAATGTGCACTGAACTATCTTTACCATTTGAGTCCAGATATTTGCCTCTGAGGAAATTCCTTGATATTTACCAGGAGTCCCTGGAGGAGCCAGAGGAGTTCTGGGCAGAACAGGCACGTCAGCTGGACTGGTTTAAGACCTGGGACAAGGTTCTGGAATGGAATCCACCCTTTGCCAGATGGTTTGTAGGTGGGAGATTAAACGCATCGCATATATGTGTGGACCGCCATGTAAAGACGTGGCGCAGAAGTAAGGTGGCTATATACTGGGAAGGGGAGCCTGGAGATGTTAGAGTTTTAAGTTATTCCACATTATATCGCGAAGTCAACAGGTTCGCCTCCGTCTTAAAGAACTGTGGCGTAGGTGATGGGGACAAGGTTGCTTTATATCTGCCCATGATTCCCGAGCTGCCCATTTTCATGCTGGCCTGTGCCAGGATTGGGGCCATTCACACAGTGATTTTCTCTGGTTTCAGTGCTCAAGCATTAGCTGACAGGGTCAATGATATACAGGCCAAGTTACTGGTAACTGCCGATGGGGGATTTCGGAAGGGGAAGGTAATCCCGCTAAAGAGTATAACCGATGAGGCCTTAACCAAGTGCCCCTCGGTGGAGAGGGTTATTGTAGTTAAAAGGGCTGGTGTTTCGGTAACCATGAAGTCACCAAGGGATTGCTGGCTGCATGACGTGCTTGTTAAAGCGGCGCAATTTGTGGAACCAGAGCAGGTGGAATCGAATCACCCCCTCTATATACTGTATACCTCGGGGACTACGGGCAAGCCTAAAGGAATTGTTCACAGTACCGGTGGCTATCTAGTCCAGAACTATTCTGCTTATAAGTGGGTTTTCGATCTTCGAGAGGAATCGGTCTACTGGTGCACTGCTGATGTTGGTTGGGTCACCGGACATAGCTCAACTGTATATGCCCCGCTGGCACATGGGGCGGCCATAGTACTTTATGAGGGGGCACCGGACTATCCTACAATTGAGAGATGGTGGGATATCATCGAGAAATACGGAGTTAGCGTGTTTTACACCTCACCTACAGCCATCAGGATGTTTATGGGATATGGAGAGGCAATGCTGAAGGAGCATAACCTCAGCAGTCTGGAACTCCTGGGGAGTGTGGGAGAGCCCATCAATCCCGAAGCCTGGCTCTGGTTTTACCGCCATGTTGGCGGTGAGAGATGCCACGTTGTTGATACATGGTGGCAGACCGAAACCGGTGGCATCATGATTTCACCCACCCCTGGCATAATCGAGTGTGTGCCTCTGAAGCCTGGCTCAGCAACATTCCCGCTGCCGGGGATAGAGGTTGATGTCGTTGGTGAGGATGGCAAGCCGGTGTCGCCGGAGCAGAGAGGTTTCCTGGTAATAAAGAGACCCTGGCCGGGGATGCTCCTCGGCGTACACGGAAACCCGGAACGCTACAAGGAATCCTACTGGTCACGGTTCCCTGGCGTTTACTATACCGGCGACTATGCAGTAAAAGACAAAGATGGATACTTCTGGGTCTTGGGAAGGGCTGACGAGGTGCTTAAAATCGCCGGACATAGAATAGGAACTGTTGAATTGGAGGACGCTGCCATCTCACATCCTCAGGTGGCTGAAGCAGCAGTTGTGGGCAAAGAGGACCCGGTGAAAGGTGAGAGCATCATCATCTTTGCCAGGCTCAAAGAAGGTATTGACCCTTCTCCGGACCTGGAAAAAGATCTTGCTGGTCACATGAGAAAAGTGGTGGGTCCTATAGCAGTTCCTGATGAAGTTTATTTCGTCCCCAGGCTACCCAAGACGAGGAGTGGCAAAGTTCTGCGGCGGGTTTTGAAAGCCGTGGCCAATAATACCAGCGTGGGAGACCTCACAACCCTGGAAGACAAAAGCTCCGTGGAGGAAATAATCAAGGTCTATCAGGACCTCAAAGCCATAAGACAAAGCCATGACGGCTTCATCCCTGAACTAATAGCACGTAAGGAGGTAAAATGGAAATTACTCAACAAGACTGGATAGTATATGAGGAGGTCAGGACAAACCTAATAGCTAAACTGACAGGACGAGTTCGTTTTGGCAGGGTGCTAGGCTTGCCCAAAGAAAAGTTAGAGTGGATTCGAAACCACTACTGCGAGCTGAGTAAAGAATTCAACATGGAAATTACTCAACAAGACTGGATAGCATATGAGGAGGTCAGGACAAACCCAATAGCTACACTGACAGGACAAGTTCGTTTTGGCAGGGTGCTAGGCTTGCCCAAAGAAAAGTTAGAGTGGATTCGAAACCACTACTGCGAGCTGAGTAAAGAATTCAACATGGGGCAATGAGAACATTCATTGTCCTTCATTATGTTGTAGGTTCGATGATCAAATAGCTTCGCATTCAAGTATGCTGCAATGCACGATTGTTATGTTATGCAATTCGTCATTTCGTGCAATTTAAGAAGTACAATACATAACCGGACTTGCCCAAGGGATAGGTCGATGAGGAAAAATGTAGCGCGTATCCTTTGGCTATCTGAAGAATACTGGGTGTAAGCTTAAAAATCGTGATCCAGCCGACAACTCCGAACCTGCGTTCACGCGGGTGAGGGCAAAGTCCTTTTAGAAACCAGGCCGGACCTGGGAATATCGTTAAGGCCGTCCATGGATTTCTGCCCCTGGCGTATCGCCTCCTCGATTGCCGTTTTAAGAGTCACGACTTCGTCATGGAAGCGTTCTAATTCCATCTCCAACGTATTACTCCCCCGATTGGTCACCACCTTCGATATTAAAATCTTAATAAAAGTTCTTCAGTCTGTCTATGGCCCAAAAGTCCTACACTTTGGCATCAAGGCTTTATTGTTCAGCTTACAAGTCCCGAGAAAAGGGCATTTCACCCTATAATCCAAGTAAAACGAATTTAATTGGAAAAAGTTGATGGCTAAATGGTCTTAGTACTAAAAACTTCAAAGCTGCGCTTTAATTATTTACCCCGGAAAAACCGCACTTTCAGGGAGCTACGTAAGAGTTTAACCAAGGCCAAGGCTGGGCACTACATCCAGGTCATAACCGCTTACCCTGCCAGCCTGGAAATGATAATAGCCACAGGCAGCCACCATAGCAGCATTATCAGTACACAAGTGAGGAGGGGGAATAAGAACCAAGATAGGCGAGTTGGCAAGGAAACGCTGGGTTAATGCCTTATTGGCTGCTACTCCACCGCTAAGCAAAATCTGTTCCACCTTCAATTGCTCTGCTGCCTCAATTGTTTTGGCAACTAAAACATCGACTATAGCCAGTTGGAAACTTGCTGCAGCATCAACCACTGAAACTCCTCCCTTGTGAACAAGATGCCACAAGGCAGTTTTCAAGCCACTGAAGCTGAAATCATGGCTTTCCTTGAGCCATGCTCGAGGGAGAGGCAAGCAAGGTATTCCAGAGCGGGCTGCCTGTTCAATCGCTGGACCACCAGGATAGCCCAAGTCCAAAATTCTGGCTGCCTTGTCAAAGGCTTCGCCAGCAGCGTCATCAAGAGTTCGTCCCAATTTCTCAAATTGCCCATGTCCCTTCATCAATACTAAATCGCTATGCCCACCGGAGACAACGAGGCAGAGACAGGGGAATTTCACTCTATCCTTTCCACCAAGTGTAGAAGAATCCAGCCAATTAGCATAGATATGTGCCTCAAGATGGTTAACCCCGGTAACAGGTAATTTTTTGGCCAAGGCAATTGCCTTGGCCACGTTAACGCCGACCAACAGCGACCCGGCCAGCCCCGGGCCGAAAGTCACGGCAATACCATTGATATCCTGCCAGGAGACTTCGGTCATTGCCTGGCTGACAACCGGGATAATAGTAAGGAGATGCTGCCTTGAGGCGACTTCGGGGACTACGCCGCCATAGCGGGCATGAATGTCTATTTGTGAAGCTACAACATCGGAGATAATTTTGCTGCCGTCTTCCACTATGGCAGCGGCAGTTTCATCACAAGAGGTTTCAATACCCAGGATTTTCGTTTTCGTTCTCATGAACTGCCACCACTATCTTGGCATAACCCTGAACAATATCTTATCCTGGCGCCGCAATACTCCCCGAAGCTGAGGAGGAGCTTCCCTGCTTACAATAATAAGTCGCCCTTTGCCTCTCTCATTGGCTACCAATATTTGGCAGAGTACACAGCCATAAAAATGTTATATATTCGCTTCTCCTGCCTTCTTAACAGCGTATTGTACTAGAGGTGGCGAAATGAGTCCAAAAACCACTGTTGTGGTAGTCACAAGTGTGATTATTGCGCCTCCGAGTTCATACTCTGATAAGGCTTGAGCTGCCAGGAAAGCAAGACCCATGGCAACACCTGCTTGAGGTAACATGGCGAGGCCAAGGTACTTCTTAATTTTTGGCTCAGATTTGGATAGGACGCCTCCTAAGCTACACCCTGTTATCTTGCCAATACTTCTGCCAACGCAATACATAATTACAAGCGGCCACACGAGATGGAAAACTGAAAAGTCCATCTGCATACCAATAGCGGCGAAAAATAAAATAAATACCGGCGTCATGATATTATCTATCAACTCGCTTGAGCGAGTGCCGATTTGGACATTGAGGTTAATCACGGCGGTTCCTAAAGCCATACACGTGAGAATTGCCGAAACTCCAATCATCTCCGCAAGACCCCAACACAGCATAGCAACCGCAATAGAAATAAGAAAAATGTGGTCGGAAGAGAGATGTATCTTCTTCGTGAAGTAAGAAATAGCGATTCCAATTACTCCCCCGAGTCCCAAGCCACCAAAAATCTCCCGTAATGGGTATGTAAAGGCAAATGAAATGCCTGCTTCTTCGCCCAACAACATCTTCGTCAACATAATCCCTACCGCATAAATAACTATTACAAGCGCGTCATCCAGTCCCACAAGAGCAACAGTGATATCTGTAAGTGTTCCTTTTGTCCTTAAGTCTCTTAAAACTGCTATTGTCCCCGCCGGATCGGTTGCACCGGCGAGCGAACCCAAAATTATGGAAAGAGGGAGGTCCCTCGTCAATAAATATACAAAACCCCATGTTGCTATAAATGTTATAAAAACCTGCACAAACAGTATAATAATTAGCTGCTTACCCATTCTTTTTAGAAAAGCGAAGGAAAAGTTCAATCCCACTATGTAGGCAATAAGAGCAAGCGTGATTCCGGTGATAATGACATTGAATTGTTCAGGCGGGCTGAAATTCAAAACCCGTCCTATGATAATACCCGAGAGAATATAGGCTAAAATTTCTGTTAACCTTAGCTTGCGTAGTATCCTTCCGAGTATGAAGCCAAGTATGAGAACTAAAGCAACAAGGAGATAGATATTCATACAGTATTTGTGAACTTATATCTGAGATTTCTTACAAGGAGCTGTATCGTTATTTCTCCCAGGAGTCTTTGATTTTCATCAACAACTGCCAATCTGCGGATATTGAAGGAGGAAAACTTCTTCAAGACGTCAGCTACAGTTCCTTCCGGCGAGCATACAACAGGATTATGTGTCATGATATCCTGGACTACACTTTCTTTATGCAATATCTCAGCCCTGGGAACTCCGAATATCCTTTCCTTTCTTTGCCCAGGCGGAATAATGGAACGCATAATATCATGTTCCGTTACTACTCCCACCACTTTCATTTCCTCAGTATTGTTAACCACCCACGCGTGTGCCCTAAGGGAAAGCTTGCTAATAAACTCCACCCAACTCGCGTTCTCCTCCATAAATGGGGTGTCATGCACAGGTATCATTATCTCTTTTACTTTTATCTTGTAAAATTCTTCCATCATGGTCTGTTAGGGAAAAACTACCTGTCTCGATTCGACTAGAAACTTGCAGTAAAGCTTTGTCATGAGCTTATGTTAGTATTCTAATAGAGAAGGAAAGATTAGGCAAGCAATAACGGCTTGCCTGGCGCTGTCCAGTATGTTAGCGTAGCTTTGCATTTCGGGCGTTTTGAGCATGACTTCTATTATTCTCGCCGGTGGCAAAAGTCTAAGGCTTGGTCAGAGCAAGGCTCTTCAGGTTATTGAGGATAAGAGCCTTATCCAGTGGGTGGTTGACCGCCTTGCTATCCTCAGCACAGAAATCATCATAGCGACTGCTCATGGTGAAGCAATTCCCTGCTCCTCGGCTGCAAGGATAAAAACGGTAGCCGATATTTATCCTGGAAAGGGGCCGCTTGCGGGCATTTACTCAGGTTTAATAGCCTCATCTAGTCCGCGGGCTATCGTCGTCGGCTGTGATACACCGTTTCTGAGCGTCAGCTTGCTTGAATATATGACCCAAATCTGTTCTACATTTGATGTCGTTATTCCTCGGATAAAAAATGAATTGGAGCCCCTTTGCGCAGTGTATTCCAAGAATTGTTCAGTCCCCATTCAAGAGTTGCTGGAGCAAGATGAACGGCAAATTAGAAAGCTTTTTAGTATGGTCAAGGTGAAATACATTGAAGAGGACGAGATAAACAGATTTGACCCGGAGCACTTAAGCTTTTTCAATATAAACAACCAAGACGACCTGGAGAGGGCACAAAAGCTGGCAACCGAGAGGAGATGGGGAAGCGAAGAAAAACGATAGCAGTAGCTACCATCTCAATCGCGACAAAAGCCAGATCTTAAGACGCTCATCCAGCTTGCCCGGCCATGATTCTACCTTGCGTATTTCCCCGCTTATCAACGCGGCTTTTTCCTCCGCCGCACGGCGTTCACGGCAGAGACCTTATACTCCGGAATCTTGGCTAATGGGTCAAGAGCATCATTGGTGAGGATATTGGCTGCTGCTTCACGCCAGTGGAAGGGTATAAAGACGACTCCAGGAGGCGACTTTTCCGTAATATGAACTGGTGCCTCCACCCGACCCCTCTTCGAGGTAACTACTAACAAATCGTCTTCAACAAGTCCCAGCCTTGCGGCATCAATAGGACTCATTTCAACTACACCTTTAGGATAGAGTTCATTCAGCACATTAGAACGCCGACTCATTGTGCCAGTGTGCCAATGCTCCAGCACCCGCCCCGTAGTGAGAACAAGCGGGTACTTTTTGGATATTGATTCCGCTGGCGGAATGTAATCTACAGCGTGGAACTTGCCTCGTCCCCGGGCAAAGCCATCTTGGTAAAGAAAAATGGTTCCGGGGTGTGAGACATCCGGGCAGGGCCATTGCAAACCACCATTGTCGAGGCGGTCGAAGTGAATACCGCCATAAATAGGAGTAAGGGAGGCAATTTCTTCCATAATCTGGCCGGCACTCTGGTAGTCAAATGGTTTTCCCATTTTTTTAGCCAAAGCAGATATAATTTCCCAGTCAGCCTTTGCTTCCCCGGGCGGCGTAAGAGCCTGCCTTATTCTCTGAACTCGCCGCTCAGTATTGGTAAAAGTACCATCCTTTTCCGCGAATGCAGCTCCAGGCAAAACAACGTCAGCAAACCAGGCAGTCTCAGAAAGAAATATATCCTGCACTACCAAGAATTCAAGTTTCTCCAGTGCTTGCTTGAAATGCTCCAGATTAGGCTCACTTAACATGGGATTCTCTCCCATAACATAGAGCCCTTTAATGTCTCCCTTGAGTGCAGCATCGGCTATCTCAGTAACTGTCATCCCTGGCCGGTCGCTCAATTTGCAACCCCATGCAGTTTCGAATTTCACTCTCACAGCAGGGTCATCAACCCTTTGATAACCGGGGTAGACATTGGGAAGCGCTCCTATATCACAGGCACCCTGGACATTATTCTGACCCCGAAGGGGACTGAACCCAGTACCCTCCCTGCCGATATTGCCAGTCAGTAGTAACAGGTTTGCCACGCTTTTCACATTATCAGTGCCCGTAGTATGCTGGGTTATTCCCATTCCATAGAGGATGCAGGCGCTTTTCGCCTCTCCAAAAAGGCGGGCGGCCGCCTCTATATCAGCCCGGGAAACTCCGGTTATAGCCTCGACCGCTTCAGGGGTATACCTCTCCACAAGCTGGCGCAGCTCCTCAAAACCTTCGGTGCGCTCTCGGATAAACTCCTTATCCTCAAGGCCGTCTCTGATAATCACATGCATTAGCCCATTAAGAAGAGCAACATCTGTTCCTGGCTTGTGGGGGAGTCTGATAGCAGCATTGTCGCCGAGTTCGATAGAGCGAGGATCAGCTACGATAAGTTTAGCACCCCCAAACCTGACCCTTCTCTTAATCGTCGAGCCGATAATGGGATGACATTCAGTGGTGTTAGAGCCGATGATGAAGAAAAGTCCGGTTTTCCCAAAATCAGAATAGGAATTGCTCATTGCCCCTTGACCGAAGGCGGCGATGCCCCCGACGACTGTAGAGGCATGGCATAGTCGGGCACAGTGGTCAACATTATTAGTGCCTAGCACAGCCCGGACGAATTTCTGCATAACATAGTTATCTTCGTTGGTGCACTTAGCTGAACTTAAGGCAGCGATACTATCTGCTCCGCAAGATTGCTTGAGTTCAATGAGCTTATTGGCTACTAGTTCCAGAGCTTCATCCCAGCTAGCCTCACGGAAGATTTCGCGTACCTGCCCATCGTGACTTGCTTTTCTTGCTACTCCAGGTAATCGGATAAGGGGTGTGGTTAACCTCTCAGGATGGCTGAGAAAGTCATATCCCCAGCGTCCCTTGACACACAGGCTGCCGCGGTTAGCTGGACCTTCGGGGTCACCGCGCACGGAAACAACCTTATTATCTCGAATACCCAAGTAGATAGAACAACCAACTCCGCAATAGGGACAAATGGTCTTAACCTCTTCGGTAGGCGGCTTTTCCCATTTAGGCACCAATGCCCCAGTAGGACATCGCACAACACATTCACCACATGATTTACAAATGGACTCGGCAATCGGTTTATCACCAAAGGTGGCTATCCTTGCCGAATTGCCTCGGAAGGCTATGTCAATGACATCATGGCAAACCACCTCATGACAGGCTCGCACACATTTGGCGCAAAGGATACACTTGTTCAGGTCACGAATAAATGCCGGATGGCTTGTATCCACAGGAAGTAATTGAACATTTTTTCGCAACCGGTCAATATGCCCCTGTTCTATGCCCAAGTATCGAGCAATTTTAAGTAGCTCACAGTCCTGACTTTTAGCACAAGCAAGGCAATCGCCGTGATGACTGGCGCTGATAAGCTCCATAGTGATTCGGCGTGATTGATTTACCCTTGGCGTATCGGTGTGCACCACCATGCCCTCAGTTGCCGGCGTAGTGCATGAGCTCACCAAGCCACGCATCTTCTCTATCTCAACCACACAGAGGCGACACCCTCCGTAAGGCTTGAGGTCAGGGTCATAACACAGCTTGGGGATATAGATGCCAGCTTCCAGTGCTGCTTCAAGCACAGTGGCGCCTTTTCTCGCTGTAACCTGGCGGCCATTGATGGTCAGCCTAACGACATCTATTTTTGTTTCCTTCACCTTACTCGGAGGGGTCATACTTATTGCTGATCTCCATGACTTTCACTTGCGGAGCCTACTGGTACGGGTTCTGCCGAAATTGCAGGCATCTCGCCAGAAGTCTTCACTACCGCGGAAAAGCGGGGTGGGCAGACATTCAAACAGGTACCACATTTGGTGCACTTGTCTTGATCAATAACATGTACAACTCTCTTGCCACCTTTAATAGCTCCGGCAGGACAAGAACGAAGGCAAATCATACAACCCTGGCATTTCTCAGGAGCAATATAGTACGATGTAAGAGCTTTACAAGCCAATGCCGGACACCGCTTTTCTTCTATATGAGCTTTATACTCATCACGGAAGTAGCGGATACTGGTAAGCACCGGGTTAGGAGCTGTTTGCCCCAAACCGCACAAGGAACCATCTTTGACCGATTCAGCCAATTCCTGAAGCAATTCAATATCCCCCGGTCTACCTCTTCCACTGGTTATATCCTCAAGTATATCTAGCATTTGTTTTGTACCCCAGCGACATGGTATGCACTTACCGCAAGATTCAGCTTGGGTAAAGTTGAGGAAGAATTTTGTAATATCGACCATGCAAGTATCGTCATCAATGACTACCATCCCACCCGAACCCATAATTGACCCTGCCTGGGCAAGAGACTCGTAATCAACAGGCAAGTCAATCAAACTCTCGGGTATGAAACCACCTGATGGGCCACCGGTTTGCACTGCCTTCAAGTGTTTGCCTTCAGGAATACCCCCACCTATGTCATATACGATTTCACGCAAGCTAATCCCCATTGGGACCTCTATAAGCCCAGTGCGAACAATTTTGCCTGCCAAAGAAAAGTTCTTGGTGCCCTTGCTCTTTTCCGTACCATAGCTGGCGTACCATTCGGCACCTTTCGGGAAAATAGCTGAGACATTGCTCCAAGTCTCCACATTATTGATAGTTGTCGGGTCCCCCCATAGGCCAGACTGGGCGGGGAAAGGAGGACGGGAGCGAGGCATCCCTCTCTTGCCTTCAATAGAAGCCATCAGCGCTGTCTCCTCTCCACATACAAAAGCACCGGCTCCCTCTTTTACCTTGATATGGAATCTAAAGCCAGAGCCCATAATATCGTCACCTATTAACCCATATTCCTCCATTTGCTTGATAGCAATCCGTAACCTCTGGATCGCTAGCGGATACTCAGCTCGGATATAAATGTACCCTTCAGTCGCACCGATAGCATAAGCCCCAATAAGTATTCCTTCAATTACAGCATGCGGATCGCCTTCAAGAAGCGCCCGATCCATGAATGCCCCAGGATCCCCCTCGTCAGCATTACATATCACATATTTGATATTACCGGGAGCATCGCGGCAAAACTGCCATTTAACTCCAGTTAGAAAGCCCGCACCACCACGGCCTCTCAATCCCGATTTCTTTATCTCATCAATCACTTCCTGGGGTTTCATTCTCAACGCCTTAGCCAGACCTTCATAGCCACCATTAGCAATATAATGGTCTATACTTTCAGGATCGATATTTCCACAATTGCGCAAGGAAATACGGACTTGAGGCTTGAGTACAGGCAAGTCAAAGAGATTGGGAATACCATCCAATGTCCCTTCGCCGCGAATGCCCAAAGCTAACTCAGAACGAGGGTTGCCGCTAATTAAATAATCCTTGACGATCTCAGGTATAATTTCAGGGGTTAGATTGCCATAAAAGACGCCAGGCATGCCTGGTTTTATTACTTCGATCAAGGGCTCTGCATAACAGAGACCAATACAACCGACTTGAAGGATATCAGCTTGAATATTCTGCTGGGCTAGCTCTTGATTAAGAACATCGAGTATATCTTCAGCACCAGCGGCTCGCCCACAAGTTCCCATGCCGATTAAAATACGGGGGGTTTCGCTTTGCTGCATTGCTTTCCATTGTAGTGCAGCTTGACCTTTGATTTCTTCGAAATTCACTGTCCCCCCTTGTTTAATATCTCCCCTACCTTTGTCGCTGTCATCCTCCCATGCACCTTATTGTTAATAACCACAACTGGTGCCAGTGCACAAGAACCAAAACAGGCTATCGTCTCTAACGAATATTCCAGATCTGGCGTAGTCTCACTGGCACTGATGCCTAATTGTTTTTCCATTTCACCAAGGATCTGTGCACTACCACGCACATGACAGGCAGTCCCCCGGCACACTCTGATGATATTTCTCCCTGTTGGTATAAGTTTGAATTGAGCATAAAATGTAACTACGCCAAAGACGGTGCTTTCCGGCAACTTAAGAAACTTAGCTATCTTTTTCATAGCCAGCTCTGGCAGGTAGCCAAACACCTGTTGGACTTGCTGTAAGATAGGGATAAGCTGATCCTCACTGCCTTCATAGGAGGATAAAATTTCGTTCAGGCTTTCCTCAACAGTCGTCTCCCGCTCCGCTAAAAGCACTTGGGTGCCCTGCCCTACTGAAGAATTCGCCATTTCACACCTCACTATTTACCATTTTGGTTGAGATAGCCTTGAGATAGACATCTTCAAAGTATCCAACCAACTAATTTCGCGGGAATAGCTCGAATGTTGGACTATATCACAAATATAGGCGTTAACTCAAATATAGCCTATCGTGATTGTTCAGCAATTCCTTCCGTCGTCTTTCAGCCCTTTGCTTTGTGTTATTTCGAGGTAGTGCTTCGATTACTAGTTTAAGTAGAGGGAATGTCTCTAACTAGCTTCCAGATGATAGTTTCGGTAAGCACAGTTACATCCTCAGTGGAGAGGTAATCAGAAATATTAGCATCGAACAATATGTTCCCATTGGGAGCAAGCTCCTCATCACCTCTCCATAACACTAAAGTTATGGGCACATAGTCGAAAGCATTAACTGTCACAGATACATCCCCGTAGTCTGTCTCACGGCCTCCTAACTTTGTTGCTGCCTTTATTAGCATCTCGGGATTTTTACCAAAGTGTTTTACGAAAGGGGCTATCGCCCTTTGGGAAAATGCCGGGAAATAACTAATGCCTCCCGGTAGCTGTTTATATGTCACCAATACACTGGTGGCAGGGGTGCCCTTTGCCAAAGTGAAATAGTGAAGTATCAGGATTTTGTCCTTCTGTGAAACTTCCACGTTGCTATCCTCCAACGATATTTCAGCATCAGGGAGGGTAATGTGATACGGTTGATTTAGATAATTAATGACTACCTCGTTGGACCCTACATACCGCGCACCACTTTTACGGCATTGCTCTTGTATATCGCTGATTTTGGTCAACTGCTCACGAGCAAGTTGATAGGAAAACTCAAAACCCTGCTCCCGAGAACCAAGAGAACCACGTAATGAATAATGTTGGTTTTTCATTATGGGGTAACCTTAGGGCGGGGCAAAAGACCTGCCGCCTCTACTATCTCAGGTACAGTCTCTTCCCATTCAATAGCCATGATATGAATACCCGCTACACCCTCAATTTCACGCACCTGATTGATAATATCAATGCAAAGCTTGATGCCCTCTCCAGGCACCTGCTCCTTAGGCACCCCTTGAAGCCGGGCAACAATGCTGTCGGGCACATCCATTCCAGGAACTCTGGTCTTCATATATTTTGCGGCACCCACCGACTTTATGGGAGCAACACCGGCAAGTATCTTCACCTTTTCATGTAATCCTCTATCCCTCACCATCTTCATCCATTCAGCGAATTTATCCACATTGTAGATGATCTGAGTCTGTATGAAATCTGCCCCTGCCGCTACCTTTTTAGCCAGACGTGCCGCCCTAAACTCAAGAGGATCAGCAAAAGGATTGGCAGCGGCTCCAATGAAGAGACGAGGCTCAACCGCCATCTCTTCGCCACACTGAAACTTTCTCTCGTCCCTCATGTCTTTCACTACTTTAACAAATTGAATAGAATCGAGATCATAGACACCTTTGGCCATAGGATGATTACCGAATTTCTGGTGGTCGCCCGTGAGACACAACATGTTATTTATGCCCAGTGCTGCGACACCCAAAACATCCATCTGAAGGGCAATACGATTGCGGTCGCGGCAGGTCATCTGGACAATAGGGTCTAAACCTTCTTCTTTGCCGATAAGGCAAGCTGCCCAAGATGCCATACGCACTACTGCAGTCTGACCATCGGTGACATTAAAAGCGTCTACATGACCTTTGAGTATCTTTGCTTTTTTTCTAATTACCTCAGAGTCAGCGCTTTGTGGTGGTCCTAATTCACCTGTGACAGCAAACTGTCCAGCCTCTAGCACCCTTTCCAAATTACTTTTCGTCTTCATAAGTCCCTCCTAATCTTGCCATTTGCTATACTCCTAACGCTTCTATCACCTTCTTCGTCCCCTTCAATTCCTGTAGCAGGTCAATGGCTTCAACCTCTAAACTGCGTGGTCTTACTGCTTTACTCCAATCATGCGGTTCTTGTATTTTCAAGAGCTCATCAAGTTCACCAAGTTTTCCTAATCTCTTATATATCATGACCCAAGCGCAGTCACGTGTAGGATCTACTTCACACTTGCCATCTGTAGCTGTCCCGCCACACGGGCCATTCAACAATCCTTTGGGGCATTGTACCAGCGGACAAATACCCGCGGTCCTCCCAAGTTCGCATTCACCGCAGGCCTGACATTCTTCTTTGAACTTGCTAGGTCCTCCACTGGAAAACCCAAGGGCGTTGTTTGCTGGATAAATAGGCTTTACGATACCCATTTCCTCTTCCAAATATCCTCGCACCGCTTGCGCGCCATCACCGCAACTCTGCATTAATATGGCATCACACTTCTCTATCTCCTCCCTGTGCTCCTTCAAAAACATAGAGGACATAGGAAGGTAGCAGGTAAATACGGCAAATGGCAATCCAATTTTACCTGCAATCTCCTTCCCCTCCTTCGTCAATTTCTCTGCCATCTCATCCACGTCTTTTATGCCACCTGTGTGAAAGATTGTGGCACATCCTCCACACCCCATCAGAAATATCCTTTTCTTACCTTCAAGATATCCTAGAATCTCCTCAAAAGGTTTTTGGACTTGTGCATTCATTTCCTTCCTCCTCAATAATTTATATATCCGACATGTGAGCCGGGGTAGCTCTTAAGGGCTGCCTCTCTCACCCACAATGACATTAAGAAAGCCTCTTCACCGGAGGCCCTGATGTAAGGCTCACACTCCAATTCTTCGGTGTCACAAGCCTTTCCAATTTATCAAGTTGTCCTAGTTTGGCAAGGCGATCGACAATCTGTTGCCAGACGCAGGGTATATCTGGATCAACTTCACATTTACCACCTTGTGAGCCGCCACAGGGACCATTAAGCAGATGCTTAGAACATCGGGCAATGGGACAGAGTCCACCAGTAAAATCCAGCACACAATCACCACACTCAAGGCAGCGCTCCGCTTCTTTCCACTCGGCATGAGCACCACCTGAGGACAGAGTGTTGCAGCCAGGATGTACTACCTTATTCACTAATTCGGCTACAGTCTGCACCCCAGCCCCATCGGTCAGAACCAGGATAGAATCGGCAGCAGCAAGTTCCTTTTTATAAGCTCTGAGTTTCAACCTAGTTAACGCGCTATTACATAGCATATCAACAACTACTGAACCCGAGACAGCTTTACCCCGTTCCTGCAAAGCGTTTTTCATTTCTGCCACTTGCTTTTCCCCGCCACTCCCCCAACCCTCAGCACAACCTTTACAACCAATTAGAAAGATACTCTTATCCCCTTCAAGATAGCTCAGGATTTCTTCAAGTGGTTTTTGCTCCGAAATCAGCATTTCGTCTCTCCTTTAGGATTTGTATTATTAAGTTCTGCCAAAATGGCATCTATTATCTGAGGCATTTTTTCTTGAAGCTCCGGAGATAATTCCAACCCCCAGTCAACTTCCTTAGGCTCAACTCCAATAATGACAGCCTCATCTATCCCGATAAAATCAGGCTGCCAAAGCTGCATTAACATTAAGCTATCCACTAAGCCCAAATCGTGAAGGGATAGAAATGGCTTTCGCTCTAGATTTATATCTTCAAGATGAAAGCGGTAGATTTGTCCTGGCACTCCCTCACCCTTAACAGCATCCACTATGATCAATTTATCAGCGTCCTCAAGAAACTGCAGTACATCGGGGCATGTCCCCCCATCCATTATTTTTACATCGGGGAGAGGGATCCCCTCCAAAGCATGTGCCACATGACAACCAATCCCTTCGTCTCTTAACAAGACATTCCCTATGCCCAGAACAAATTTCCCCATTCCTGAACTTTCCTCCAAATTTTTACTAACAAACCCTGAATTTCCCCAGGTCATGCCCTTTAAGACTGAGCAAATGCACAGAACAGGCGAGACAAGGGTCGAAGGCCCTCACAATGCGCACTATCTCAAAGGGATTAACTTCATCCTTTATCTTGGTTCCAGTGATAGCTTGCTCCAAGGGTCCAGGTTGGTCTTTATCATCCCTGGGAGAAATATTCCAGGTAGAAGGGGTAATGACCTGGTAATTAGCAATCTTGCCTTCTTTTATTTCTATCCAGTGTCCGAGGGCACCCCTCGCCGCACCGACAAGTCCCATCCCAGTAGCTCCTTCTGGGAGTTCGTAGCTTGTGTAAGCTGGCTCACCGGGCTTGAGCTCTAGAACCCAGTCGGCCATAGCATCGGCTATGAGTTTGGTCTCCAAGGCTCGAGCAAGATTTCGCCCCATGACAGAAAACATCTTGTCGGGGCCTATATTTGCCTGGGATAAGGCAGAATCAACCAGGTTCTTGACTCCGGTATTGCCAGCGACATAGTTGACCATGATTCGAGCCAGTGGCCCGACTTCAAAAACCGTCCCGCCATAACGGGGTGATTTTAGCCAGGAATAAGCTCCCTTCTTTTCTTCATCAAGAACAACGTCTCCCTTAGAGGGATGTTTGCCGCTGATAGAATCGGCATACCAAGAATGCCTCACCTCTTCAGTGATCTTAGTTGGATCACATTCATTAAACTTAAGACTGGTAGAGGTAGTCCCCGGCTTAAAAAATCTTTTCCGCTTGGTGAGGTCCGCTTCCTTTCCATCCAGTTCATAGGAGCCATAAGCAAGCAGGTTCCCACAGCCACTACCAATCTCAAAATAATCTGAGTAAACGCCGGCCACTGCCAGTACATCTGGGAGGTAAACACCGTCAATAAACTCCTGAAGCTCCTTCAACCTCCACAGGAAGGATGTGATATTGTCAACCGTGGGTACAGAAGCAACTCCACCGGGCATTACACCCATGTTGTGAGGCATCTTACCACCGAACAGGGCAAGCATCTCCTGGCTTTTACGACGCATGTCAAAGGCGGCAACATAATGGGCCACCGCCTGCTCATTGACCTCCTCGGGCAGACGATAATCACCTTCATAACGAGGTACAAAGGGTCCCAATTCTCCACGCGCAATAAAGCTCTTTATTGAATTTAAGGCGGGATTATTCCCTTCATACTTTGCTAATTTAGCCACATCTACATAGTCAAGAGCTACCAGGTGATAAAAATGAAGAATGTGGTCAGCGATATGGGCTGCCCCGAGGACGATATTGCGAATAATTCTGCCGTTGTCGGGTATTTTGTCGGCGATGCCAAAGGCACTATCCAGATTTAAAGCAGCGGCAATAGAATGGCTTGTCGGGCAAACTCCACAAATACGTTGAGCTATCCGCTGGGCATCACGGGGATCCCTACCCCTCATGATCAGCTCTAAGCCGCGGAACAGTGTCCCTGAACTTCTAGCCTCTTTCACCTTACCACCCTCAACTACTGCCTCCACCTTGAGATGTCCCTCAAGACGGGTAACTGGATCAATTATGATCTTGCCCATTAATTCAAACCTCCTCTGGCAAAGCAGCTTCGCTAGTTTTTTCATAGAGCGGGGCTATGTCGAAGAACCCGGGCTCGGTGCAGCCAATACAAGTTGCACCACAGCCTACACACCAACTAACTTTATTGTTCCATAACCTTAGAGGACAATCGGCATGGGTTATAGGTCCCCTACACCCCAATTCATAGTTGCACCCGGGATCGCCGAACTTCTTAGCAAACTTATTCTCATCATAGTAGGCTCGCCGTGGGCAGTTTTCGTGGATTGTTTGCCCATAGAAGGCCTTAGGACGCCCAAGCTCGTCCAAATCCTCCGGCTTCGGCAGACCGGAAAGCAGAATGCTTGCCACCGTACCCACAAACCAGTCAGGGTGTGGTGGACAACCGGGGATGTTTACCACTGGAGTATTGATGCCTTTGGCCTGGAGAATCCCACTGACGCTGCGACACTGAGTAGGGTTAGGTTGGGCAGCGGGAATTCCCCCAAAGGCAGCACAGCTACCCAAAGCGATGACCGCCAGGGCATCCTTGGCCAATGTTTCAACCCACGATTTCATGGTCATTGGCTTCCCATCCTTTTCACCAACCACCCCATGGATACCACCCTTAGCAGTGGGTATAGCCCCTTCTACAATCAGGATGTAACCTTTCTTTTTCTTCCGTGATGTATCCACCATAACCTCAATGGCAGACGCTCCCGCCCCCGCCATTACAGTAGGATGGAACCTTAGATTTATATGACTGCCCGGGAGCACTTCGTCAACTAAGAGGTTTTTAATAGAGGGATTTATAACATTGAGAAGAGAGACTGAGCACCCGGTACATCCAGCGGCTTGTAACCATATCGCCGGGTATTCTTTTGTATCCATGAGTCCTTACCTGCCTTTCGACTTACTTTCTCAAATCCTCCACCGTGGAGGATATTTTCTCAATCATAAAGGTAAACGTTCAACTATCTCTTTGACCTTTAATTGAAGGGGAGATTCCCGGGGAAGTTCGGTTACGGGCCTCCCTTTCATTTCCAAACCTGCTATATTGGGGTCTTCTGGAATCAGAGCAATAATCTGAAGGCCAGATTCGTCAATTGCCTTCTTTATCTCCGGAGATAATTCACCCTTGACACGGTTGACTATAAGTCCAAGTTCACCTATCTTTGTTCTCAATTCTCCAATGAGTTCCTTAATTCGCGCTGCTGCAGTAATACCTCTCATCGTGGGGTCAGACATAATAAGCAAAACATCCACATCTCTGGTTGTTTGGCGGCTAATGTGTTCCATGCCTGCTTCGCAGTCCATGACAATATAATTATATTTATAATCTTTCACCAGCTTATCCAAGGAGACGCGCAGGAATTCATTGGGCGCACAATAGCATCCTGGCCCTTCCGGACGCCCCATGGCTAAAAGGTCAAAGCCTTCGGACTCTACCAAGGATTCCAGTATCTTGCCAAACAGATATTCCTGCTTGGCAATGGTGGGGCTTAAACGACCCTTGGAGATATCCTCAGTCATCTTTTCCCGTATTCTACCCACAGTCTTACTATCATCCAGAGGCAGACCCAGCGCCTGGTTAAGATTGGTGCTAGGGTCAGCATCTACAGCCAGTACCAACCCCTTTTGAGAAAGGAGCTTGATGAGTAAGGCAGCAACACTAGTCTTACCTGTACCCCCTTTTCCTGCGACAGCAACCGTTTTGGTCATTTCCTTGCTCTCTTTTCAGACAAATTTGAGGAAGGCAACGAGCTAACAGGCGATACCTTCACCACTGCATTATACTCGGGAGGGCAAACTTCCAAGCATGTACCACACTTTGAGCACTTTTCCTGGTCTATGATTTTAACCTCCCCTTTGCCTCCTTTAATTGCTTCTGTAGGACAGATCAACACACAATGCTCACAGGCCCTATCACACTTATCTGGAAGGATATAATAAGCAGTGAGTTCGGGACATACTCTGGCAGGGCAACGCTTTTCCAGGATGTGAGCTTCGTATTCATCACGGAAATAACGCAGGGTTGTGAGGACAGGGTTGGGAGCTGTTTTTCCTAAGCCACAAAGCGACCCTATCTTAACATCCTCAGCTAATGAGAGGAGAAGGTCAATATCCTCTATTTTGCCTCGGCCAGCCGTGATGTCCTCCAAAATGCTTAGCATTTGCAAAGTCCCTAAGCGACACACAGTGCATTTGCCGCAGGATTCCTTGGTAGAGAAATCAAGAAAAAACCTCGCAGCATCAACCACGCAGTTATCCTCATCCATGACAATCATACCCCCCGAGCCCATCATCGAGCCAGCCTCTCGAAGAGAATCATAGTCGATAGGGATGTCGAGCAAAGTCTCGGGAAGACAACCCCCCGAGGGTCCTCCTATCTGTACTGCCTTAAATTGCTTGTCTTTAGCAATTCCTCCACCTATATCATAAATAAGCTCACGCAGTGTTGTTCCCATAGGTACTTCGGCCAATCCCGAATTGGCTACTTTGCCTGCCAGGGTAAACACCGCCGTGCCTTTGCTTCCCTCAGTGCCATTGGAGGCGAACCAATCCGCACCTCGTTTAACTATCAAAGGAACATAGGCAAAAGTTTTCACATTGTTTAATAAAGTGGGCCTACCCCACAAGCCAGACTCTGCGGGATAAGGTGGCCTGGGGCTAGGTGTGCTCATCCTCCCTTCAACAGCCGCTATCAGTGCTGTTTCTTCACCAGAGACGAAAGCACCAGCTCCTGCTGCTATTTCGATATGGAAACCAAAACCACTCCCTAAGATATTATCTCCCAGGAAACCTAGTTCCCCGGCTTGCTTTAAAGCAATCTGCACGCGCTCAATAGCTAAAGGGTATTCAGCACGGACATAGATATACCCTTGCTCGGCACCTACGACGTAACCGGCAATAATCATGCCTTCGATAACCTGATGAGGGTCGCTTTCTAGAACAACCCGGTCCATAAAAGCACCGGGGTCTCCTTCATCGGCGTTGCATACTACATATTTTGGCGTGCTTTTAGCCTTACGGCATAGCTCCCACTTTCGATGTGTAGGAAATCCAGCCCCTCCCCGCCCCCGCAGCCCCGACTTTTGCAGTTCCCCAACTATTTCCTCAGGCGGCATCTTTAACGCCTTCTCCAGACCGCTATAACCGCCATTAGCGATGTAATGATTTATATTCTCAGGATTTATGTAACCACAGTGTCTCAATATGAGGCGAAGCTCATGTTCGAACCTGGGAAGTTCTGGAATGTAAACGCCTTCTTCACCGTCTCCTTCAAGGGTACCTAAGGCAAGCTCGAGGCAAGGGTCATCGCCCACAATATAGCCTTCCACAAGGCGGGATACAGTCTCCGGAGTTACATTGTGATACACGACGCGAAGAGAATCAGGCTTACATATAGTAACCAGGGGATCGGCATAGCATAGTTCTATGCAGCCAACCTGGATAATCGGGACTTCCAAGCCTCTCCGTGTTAGCTCCTTATTAAAGGCGTCAACTACATCCAGGGCACCGGCTGCCCGACCACAAGTAGCTGTGCCGACAATAATGTAGCTGCCCTTCTGCAGAGCCGCCCATTCCGACTGCGCTTTATTATTAATTTCCTCAAAAGTCATGGTAAACACAAGATAGAAACAGAGATAGATAAGGGATAGGGACTCTGCCTCAACTCTTCTCTTTCTGAGTGTCTTGCTTATACGAGGCCAACACCTCTTCCACCTTAAAAGGCGTCATCTTAGGATGAATTTTATCCTTTATCACTATTACGGGAGCCAGCATGCAGCACCCGATACAAGCGACCCTTTCCAAGCTAAAGTTACCATCTTCGTCAGTCCTGCCTACTTTAATATCTAACTCACGCTCCAGGGCCTCCAAAATAAGTCTACCCCCCGCTAAGTGACAGGCAGTCCCCATACAAACCGTGGTGTGGTACTTACCTAACGGAACAAAACGGAACTGGTTATAAAAGGTAGCAACCCCCCAAACCTCAACCTCTGGCATCTCCAAGAAGTCAGCAATTTCTTGCATAGTTTTCTTGGGGAGATATCCCAGCTTTGTCTGAACTTCTTGCAATAGCGGGATTAAATTTTTTTTCTCCTTTTTATGCGAGCTTAGAATCTTAGCTACCGCTTGGCTAGCTTGTTTTTCTGCAATCATTCTTTAAGTTGCTTAGCAAATCCAGGCAGGAAGGCCGCTATTCCAGTCGTTTCCCGGGGACCGATTATTATCTCCCATTCGAGGTTCAAAGCATCTTCGAGCTCGCCTTTGATTCTGGCCACTTTCCCCGGGATAATTATCTTTCTATGTTCCACCTTATCCTCGATGCCACATTTCTTGATAAATGTTCCTACGGAATCGCCGCTAAACTTACCTGCCGCCCAGGCAGTGAGGACACCGAGTCCTTCCGCATCCTTAACACAAATGTAGGCGGGAACCTTGGTAGCCTCGACAGCCGATGAGACAAGGAAGTAGGTCAAAGCCCAATTTGAAGTGACGAGTACTGGGGAGGATTCGTCAGGTTCTCCCACTTCATAATACTTCTCCTCTACTGCCATAGGAAAACGAGGATCGGTATAAATGTTAAGCCGTTGAACTAGAAGAGGAAGCAGGGAGTGTTGGTCGAAATCAGAAAGGACAATAATGCCGGCCCATTTATTTATAAACGCCGAGCCCGCTATGATTTCCTTCAGTCCATCTTTGACCATGAAGCAAGGAAAGGCAATAGTGGGATAGCCAAGAGGCCTGAAACCCTGCTTTAGCGCTGCCCTTCTGATAAAGGTTTGGTCTCTTATCGCCTCCACTAAATTTTTAGAACCAGGGTCTAAAACCACTTCCTCAATCCCAGCATCTTTTAACTTGGTAGTTAGAGGAACAAGTTCCTCAATACTCCCTCCACGAAGGCCAACAGGAGTAAGATTCTCTTTAATCTTTGGAATGGCCTCGTCAATGTTTTCCTTCGTTATGGGGTAAAGAAGTGGACGTCTATCCGCACATATATCCCGTGCCGCAAATAAGACATCCATATCTTCTGAGATTAAGACCATACCCAGGTTTGTTGAATCATAAACTTTCTTCACCAAAGCCAAAAACTTGTCCTTGCTCCCCGATTCAAAATAGATTGCCAAAAGGTCTGCCTTTAGATTTACGCCGACCCAGGGGAATTGCATTTCCCTTATCTTCTTTATTTTTCCCTCAATTTTGGCATTGTCTTCCTTGTCTGAGATAAGGAGGACAATGCCTGGCGAATGGACAAAGGTCTTTTCATGACGGTATATCACTTCTTCATTCCCGATTTTGACAGCGTTCTCCCCAGAGCCTATGGTAACAAGTTTTATCGGTGGTGCCAGAAGATCCAGCAGCTTGGCTTTTGTCTCTTCGGAGAGGTAAGGACATTTGTCTACAGTAGCTCCACCCGACGCTAGCTTCATGGCAAAAGCAAAACAAGTAGGGAAGCCACAGTCCTTACACGGTCTCCTTCCGGGAAGCAACTTTACAATCTCAGAACCTGCAACTGGCATAGCAAACCTCCTCAATTAAAACTGGGACAGCATTATGAATTTCACCTTTTACCTCTGACATTTACGTTGGAAGCTCTACTTCCCCTTTTATCCAGGGATGCCCCACTTTTTCTAAGAACTCTAGAAGCTCATCCACGTTTTTAACGTCTTCCTCTGTGGCTATTTTATCGTAGAGTCCTTTCGCTTCCAGGACATCTTTAAACCTTTCCTTTATCTCCTTGGGCATCCACACTATTCTGGCCAGGCCACCGTCCGCCTGGATGAATTTGTGAGACCTTAGTTGCTCCAGTCCAGTTCCCAACCTTCCTTCTATTTGTTTTCCTCCAGAAGTTTCACCAGCCATGTGGGAAAATGTCTCTCCTACTACAGTTTCACTCTTGAAGTCTCTGTTCACTACTCCAAAGGCATCCACCTCAGGAATGTAATATACAATTGCTTCGAAACAGCCACAAGATGTATGGGGATGCTCAAATGCACTATAGAGATAAACTCTATCGTAGTTTCCCAGAGACTTTTCAGCTTCAATTGCATTCGCTCCTGAATATTCACCTTTTATAGCATCTATAAGCTCTCCCTTCGGTATGGCAAATATGGGTCCCTCAGGGTCAATCTTGGCAGCAGCTCTGCCGTCAAACCAGTTTATCGCTCCACAGTTGGCAATTCTATTTGGAGTTATGATAGAGACATGGGTTGGGGCAAAGCTCTGGCATAGAACACAGCCGTAGAAAGTATCCACATCCTCATCATTCAAGTTCCTCGCCCGCTCATCCCTGGCGGCATAAACTTCCAAAGCGTGGGGGAGAAGCTCTTCTATCTTTTTTTCATCGGTGATAATAGTGACTTGGATGCTCTCAATGATTGGCATCTCTGATGTATAAAGCAAGATATAAATTTCTCCCAATTCCCGCAGGGAATTAAAGCCTTTTTTATAGGAATCTTTATTCATCCTAATCCACACATCCTGCCTCTGATTCATATGATACCAGCCCTCAATCATATTGGTGAACATGTGAATTCTTCTCTCAATGATTGCTTCGGCATCCTTGTCCAATTCACTCCCGGCAACATCTACCAGAATAGCAATAGGATAGCTACCGCCGCCTTTCTCTGGATCATAAGGTTTCAAATCACCGATGTCCGGGCCAATAATTTCTACCTTCTCGTTCTCTATTTCATCAGGGCTCTTAACTGTTGCTAATTCAAACTTATGTGCTGCTTTTGGCCCACCGAACTCGATGTAGAGGTCTTGTTTTCTTATCACCTCTCCTTCATACTGTGGTCCCATATCTACATGAAATTCGCCTTCCATCTTCCTTTAGTCTCCTTTCTTTAAATTGGCTATCAAGCTTTCTAAGAACTCCTGCCACTTCGCATCCTTCTTGAAATTAGGGAGCGAGTAATTGGCATGGGGGAAGTAATGTATGCACAACGTCATAGTCTTTAAATGAGGTGCAAAGTGTTTGAGTGTAGAAAGGCTTTGGTTACCAAGATCCGACCTTATGCCGAAGAAGATCACCAGGTCATGGTTTCCCTCCTTCTTAACTCCCTGCCAGTCAGGGTCCTTAAGAGCATTAGCTATCTCGACGGTATCGTAAACGCAATCTGGCTGTACTCCCAACTCCACGATTTTCCCTCTAGTCTGGGCTGTCGCACATATTGGAATACCAGCCGCTTTGGCTATGTCCAAAGCATACTCCATAAGTAATTTTCCATCAGGCAGAGACTTTAACAATAGAGGACCAACTACAAGAAGTGGCCTTTTAGCCTTCTTAATCAGACTGGCATACTCCACGGGGTCTTCGATCAGCCTGGCCGATTTGATTCCCGTTAAGACGTTTACTCGGTGGCGTGGTATTACTGCACTCATTTTTCTCTCCTTTTAACCATTTTCCACTACGACTAGTGTATCACTGCATCCACAGGAACCTTGGTGCGATAGGTGCCAATAAGGGTAGGCAATCCAATGGGCTCTCTAGGCTGCCAGCCAATTTCCTGTAAGTGTGCTCGCACTTCCTTTTTATAGACTAGCGGTATGTCGGCATCTCTGCGGACAAAGAGGTGTAAGTCTTCGGGAAGACCGGGTCCAATATACTTCCTATACAGGGAAATATAGTGGTTCAGCTTTATCGCTCTTCCCTGAGGAGTATCGTTTCTTCTTATGCAAAGCTTAGCAATCATGGGCATAGCTTTCTCTTTAGTCTCACATACATAAGCCAGGTGCTCAGGTGCTGGCTCCACAGTATCCACAATCTCCCTTTTCCTGGCATCCATAACCTTCCAGTCGTCCTCTTCCTTCCTGGAGAGGAATAGTCTTCTATACTTGGAGGAGTGAGGTCCCAAAACAACTGGAACACCCAACCTGTTAAACCCTGTACCGATGGAAGCCGCCTTCTGGGACATTGCCCCCCAGGCCACACCACAGGCGCCCACCCTATTAAGGACATAATCAGCCATGACCTCGTAGTTGCCTCTCAAGGGAAGAGCAGCAAAGATATTGGCTATTTTTATCGCCGCTCCAGAGATGTGAGCATTGGAGACACAGGAGCCAATGTTCACTACCCCTCCAGCATCAAAATTCGGGGGGTATTTTTCGTACACTGTCAAGCCATCCTCGTCCTTTTTCATTCCGGCAACCATAGCAGCACAACCTGTGAGAACCACGATATACTTTCTCCTGGCGAATTCATCCACCATGTCGGCAATATCCTCTATATTGGGGTAATTAGAACAGCCTACTAAGGCAATAACTCCCGGGATTGTGCCCAAGGTTATAGGCGCACCAACGTTCCTTATCTCGGTATCCATAACCGGACCGCGTCCAGCCCTGCATTTCCAGGTCTCCATGCTTGCTGCTGTCTGCATTATCTTAAAGATGGGAACATTATTGGGGCACTCCTCTTCACATTTACCGCAACCAATACACTGCAGAAATTGCTGCCTTATTAAGTCAAAGTTCCCTTTGGCGACCTCAGTTATCCCACCGCCAATATTAAAGAGGTTGGGACACACCTGCTCACACATTTTACAGTTGGTGCACTTCTTAGCAAGCTCTATGGCTTCTTCCTCCGTTACCCATTCCTTCTTTCTCTGGGGAGCTATTGCCATAGCAACTTTAACTGCTACCTCGGCCGCTTTGGGGGAATCCAGGATGGCGAACTGCTCCTTGTTATCCACCATTCGCCTTACTATCTCATCTGGATCCAGATCAGTGGCATCCTCAAGTCCATACATAGCCTTGTCAAGGCAGGCAATCATTGCTGACCCTACCTTGGCTGCTTCCTGAGGTGTATCTGTTCTTATGCACTGCTCATCAGTCATTATCACATCGGCAATGCCTGTCCTCATGAAGAAAAGCGCACGGGAAAGAGGACCAACTATTTTGGCTTTGTCCGAATACCTGGTTGTTTCCAGTGCAGTACAGCACAGGCCGCAGACCTCCACCTGGTCTTCAAGGTTGTGTTCCCTGAGGTAGTCAATTACCACCGTCGAGGTAGCTGGGTTATGCCCCGATACCAGGATCACAGGCTTGCTCTTATCTATTGCCCCCCAGCCCATATCAACAAGAGGTGTCTCAGCAACAGAGGTGGGATAATTGAATCCAACTATTTGTGCGATATCAGCTATTTCCATGCCTACATGGTCCAGCATGCTGGCATGCAAGGCCTTGGATTCATAGTCCAGAGCGTTTCCTTCTTGCCCCGTATGGCAAGAATCAAGAAGATGAGCAATCTCCTTGAAGACATACTCTAGAGCTATTTGAAGGTCTCCGAGAGTCTCAGGCTTCAGGCCTACAACTGTCCTTATATTTGGTGCTTCTACTTCGATAGATGTTCCTAAGTCTATCTTTTTATCCGGACCGTGCCTTTCAATCAAGAACTCCAGAATGTGCCCACCATGAGCAGCATGAGCGGAGCATCCCATCAAGCAGGCGAGAAGTACAAACCTTGCTTGTTGGGTAGCTATATCAATACCACAGGCGCCTCTTCTTCCTTCAGTTAGGTCACACTTACCGTAGGTACAGAAGCAACACAAATCACAGAATGGTGCGTAAAAAGGCGCATATGTTTTCAATAACCTCATGTCCCATTGTCTAAGGTCAGGCATCTCCGGCATCGGAGTGGGACCTACTGGCTCCCAGGGAATCTCCGCTTTTATCTTTTCATGAATTTCTTCTAATTTCCGTGTTATTTCTTTTACTTCTGCCATATTTACCTCTTCTCTATCGTTTCTTTTATTAATTTCAAGGTCTCGGGATGCCTTAAGACAATAATATTCGCTCCAGCCAAGAGAAGTGATAGCGCTGTTATTCCTTCCCAAAGCAATCCCTGTTCCTTGTTTTCCTTAGCCTGTTTTGTCTTCCAGCACTCCCCACCAAGATTGGCAATAATCGGCATCATTGTCATATTATCCTTGGTGATTATCCCAATCTGCTTCACCCTTTCCATCAGAGAAAAGCTGTATTCCATACCATAGCCTAATGCTGCGGATTCAGGATCGATGACTATCTTGTCAACGGGGAAAAATTTGCTGAGCTTTACATTTAACTCCTTCAGCAAATTGATGTCTAACGGAGTCTGGGCAATAGCCGTGTGTCCATGGTCCAGAATCGCTTTGCCCACTGCTTCGTAATTTTCCTTAATAACGGGGCCTATAAGGAGGTTCATTCCATCACATACTTCAGCGACCTTGGAAAGAACCTCAATATCCTTCTTTTCATCTCCCGAGCCATAGACAATCAAAGGCACATTTATTGCCTCGGCTACTGCTTTAGCTAATTCCGCTGCTTTGTCAGCAGGAGCATCCTTGACCGCCGGGTCGGTACTCATAAGAAAAAACGACACGGCATCTACAGCAAAGTCCTGGCATTTCTTAGCCCATTTTACAGGGTCGGAAATTACATCCTGAAAAGGCTCGACCAGATGCTTTGGCCAATCTTGAGGCTCCATATCAAGCACTTCCAGGGCAAACTTCGCCGGATTGGGGTTTGAGCCCTGGTCAAAAAAATGCAAGGGGAGGATATTCTCCCCCCCGATCTTCAAGCTCTTCTCTCCTTTCCCGATAGTTACCTCTCTAACTACCCCAGTATATGCTTCAACTGGTGCTTTATATTCCATTCCTTACCCTCCTTAACTTTCAAGCCAGGCATCGGAGTACAAAGTCTCTCCCATAAGGACCTTGACCGTCTTAACATACTCAATTTCTTTTTGCGATAGGGAAGAAAGGTCTATATCTTCCCCATCCATGGTCTTGTAAATAAGTTCGACAATTCCCGGCATCTCTCCCCTGGTCAAGCTCATAAGCTCCTTATCCAAAGGGTCAGCAATGGCAGAATAAAGCTTATTCCTTTCAAGCATGACCATATACGTGCGATTAAGAGGCGGCCTGAGTTCATCTGGCACGCCATTGGATGTATTGGAAAGCCCTACCGTGGATTTAACCCCAGGCAAAACATCTTCAAGTATGTTGATAAATTCTAGATTTATCACAGTGAACCTCTGCCCTTCTCCAGCGGTGCTGATGGGAAGGAGTATGGGGTCAACCCAGATGTTCTCGTTAGGAATCCCCAATTCATTAGCATGGGCAACCGTGTCCATAATACTCTCTATCTTGGACTCGACATCCGGAGGCATTCCTTTGTCCGTCATCACCGAAATTACCACATCACAGTTATATTTTTGAGCTAAAGGAAGCATTTGCTCTTTTGAGAGGCTCTTTCCTGAGGCAGAGTTAAGCAGGGGCTTCCGCTTGCAAGCTTTCAGGCCTGCCTCCATAGCCACAGGATTCAGGGTATCTATGGACAAAGGTAAATCGGTAGCTTCCTGAACTGCGTTGACCAACCATTGCATAGTCTCTTCGGTGTCTTTTTTCATGGGCCCAACATTTAAGTCAATATAACCGGTCCCAGCTTCAGTTTGGGCCTTAGCTAAATCCTGGATTACTTTGGCATTTCTATCCCTTATCGCTGTGGAAATTGCCTGAGCTATGACATGTATATTTTCGCCAATAATGACCATATCGAGTACCTCCGATTTATCGGTTGGGTATCCGGGATAAACCATTGCAATATAGCAAGGAAAAAGCAATTTGTCAAAACCCTTATTTTGCTGTCAGGAAGCTAGAATGTCACCCTTTTATCTTGAAGCAAGAATTTCACCACATGTTCAGGGTTAATCCAGGGTTAATCTATGAAAAGCACAGGCTCAGTCTTCTGTTTAGAAATATAGGGTAATTCGCAGTATCTTCAAGTCAGCACATTGCGAGGACTATATGTGTGTGATATAATAATCTGTAAGCTAGAGATTTTGAAAAACTAAACTATTAAGACCGTTTAATTATCACCCTGACCTTAACTGAAACGAAAAGGAAGGGTCTCTGATTCTTCGGTCGCCCTGGCGATCCCAGAATGCCAGGGAGATTATTAAACAGTCTCGACGGATAATAGGAGGTGGCAATGAAAAATAGAAAAATCCTTTTACTAGCTTTGCTCTCTATCGCTCTGGTCTTCAGTCTGGTTCTTCCTACTTTTGTCATGGCTAAAGGACAGGTAACGCCCGTGGTCGCCGCAGGCAGCGGTCACACACTAGGGCTTAAGTCCGACGGCACCGTGGTCGCCATGGGATCGAATGGCTGGAGGCAGTGTGATGTCGGCGGCTGGACGGACATCACCCGGATCGCCGCAGGCGCGTATCACACAGTGGGACTTAAGGCCGACGGCACCGTGGTCGCCATAGGATGGGACGTCGATGGGCAGTGCGATGTCAGTGGCTGGACAGACATCGCCCAGGTCACTGCAGGTTATGACCACACAGTGGGACTTAAGGCCGACGACACCGTAGTCGCCGTGGGGAACAACTACTATGGGCAGTGCGATGTCGGCGACTGGACGGATATCATCCAGGTCGCCGCTGGCGGTGGGAACAAGCTCGCTGGCAGGACAGGGCAGACGGTGGGGCTTAAGTCCGATGGCACTGTAGTCGCCATGGGATATAACGACGACGGACAGTGCAATGTCGGCGACTGGACAGACATCTCCCAGATCGCCGCAGGCGGCTTTCACACAGTGGGGCTTAAAGACGATGGTACCGTGGTTGCTACGGGACAGAATAACTACGGGCAGTGCAATGTCAGCGGCTGGGCGAACATTATCCAAGTCGCTGCAGGTGGTAGTCACACAGTTGGGCTTAAGTCCGACGGCACCGTGGTCGCCGTAGGATACAACTACCTCGGGCAGTGCAACGTCGGCAACTGGACGAACATTGTCCAGGTCGCCGCAGGCGGCCTTCACACGGTGGGGCTTAAACCCGACGGCACCGTGGTCGCCACAGCCTATGAGACTGAACTTGCCAAATGGAATCTGAAGCCTGCCAAACCAATTAACTGGCCACTCCTTGGCGGGATTATAGCAGCGGTGGTAGTAGTGGGACTGGTGATTTTCTTCGTGCATAGAAGGAGAACTACTCAGACCAAAAGAAGCTGAATTGAGCTTCCGCCCATAAGGATTGCACGTTGGCAGGAAGGATATGGGAAAATTGTGCCTGACCAAGCAGGCAAATACTAAGCGCCTTTATTGTCTTCCTGGCTGCAAAACCTGATGACCTCAGCGAAATTATTGATTTTCGTTAGGTTGGTGCTTTCCACAAAGCCGTCATAGGTGAGGTTGATCCAGGGCTTGCGATACAAGGCACTGAACTTATCTGACATCGCAGCAACAATCCCACCGGGCATACAGCCATGGGGCATCACCGATATCACACCAGCAAACTTAGGATTCTCCATCCATTCGACTCCACTACCTATACTGAGAACTGCCTCACTTCCGCATTTTGGGGAAAGCCATTGGCTTGTCCATCTCAGCACCTCTTCCGTTGAGGGCTCTCTCCCATCAACCAAGTTCTGGAAATGTTTGACTACCTTGTGGTCGTCATGCTCCCAGACACGCTTTATCACGTAGCTAATCAATGCCTTCAGGAATTTGCGGTCCCTGACAGCATCCTCAACATGCCGGTAGAAGATATATTTCACCCATTCCCCTATGGAAGAAACGACGACCTCCAGCCCAGCCTTTTCACACTCCCTGACCAGGTCCTGGTTGCTAAATCTGTTGGAGCGCAGAAAGATTTCGCCATTAATGCCCACCAGAGGCCTGCGGGGCAGTTCAGGGTCAATGAGAGACCTGAAATCAGAATTTACCTGGCGCAGGATGTCATCAAAACTTTCCTTCTTACGGACGCGACCGACAATTCTGCCCAGATATTCGTCAAACAGCTCGTCTGTCGAGCCTGGTCTCTTTTCATAAGGGCGAGTACGCCAGAGCGACCTCTGGAGATAGTCAATGGCAACGGAGCCCTTCCAGGCGAGGCGGGCAAAACGAGGGCTGATCTCAGTATCCCGATAAGCATTATTCGACACAGTGGTCCGTATGGGAATGTCAATGCCCACATCTCTAAATATCTTGATTTGTTCCAGGGCATATTTCCCAAAGCGGCAGGGACCGTACGCCCCGGCCATAATTGCCTCGACGTTTTTCAAGTCGGTGCCATCTTCATAACAGAACCTCAGAAAGTCACCCAGGGTTACCCGATAAGGCAAACATTCCACGCCCGACGTTACCTTATCGGCATAGAATAGATTGCGTTCATTAGCCTCGGGAAGTACAACTGCTCTGAAGCCGCTGCCCTCTAGAAGCGCACCTACAAGCTCAATGTGCGGCGCCATCCTGGGAATAATAAAGGTCTTCGTGACATCAATGACGGGCGGAAATGCTCTCCGATAGATATCTTCTTTATGTGGCGCTTCCTTCTTCCCGGCAGAATGGGCAAATCCCTCAATGGTGTCGACGAAGGCTTCGAGGCGGGTAACGATACCAGCCTCAGCGGCATGCTCGTCTATTTCCAACTGTCCCAGAGGCTTGCCCCCCATGATATCTTCTACAATGTGGATTATGAAGGAGTTCGGGCCACACCCGAAGTTTGACAGCCACAGCCCATAAAGCTGGGGGTCTGAGGCAGTTATATCAGCGCCGGCTATATATTTGTTCTCATAGAACCAGTAAGGACGGTCGGAGTAATCCTTGGCATTCACCGACTTTAGAGGCAGGAAGTCCAGCGGTATAGGCACCACCCCAAGCTGAGCGAGCTTCTCCGCTATGCCCAGATTTGCTCCAGCATCCTGCGACATATAAGACCTGGCGAAGAGGACTACACCCAACTGGCCGCTTTGGCGCAGTTGCTTTAATAGCTCCCTGCCCAGAGCTGCCTGGTCAGCCTCGAACCTCTGCTGAGATTCAATGCCAGCCAGGGCCGCCTTCTTGCCTTTCTTTCTACTGAACCCCATCTTCACGGCGACATCCGCGAGGTTCTTTATCACATCGGCATCGCCTTGACTGAAGTCAAGTATGGGTATCAGTATCCGCTCTCCCAGGTTGACCGTCTGGCGAATTATGAACGGGGAGGCCTGGACTAAGGGACAGGAGTATTTCTGGTTCTCATCCCCATCTTTTCTACCCAGGCGAATGGCACAGGGGTAGAGGATGTAATCCGTATCCTTGAGCATCGCCGCGTGTCCATGGAGGAGCTTCATAGGAAAACAACTGTCGGTGTAGCCTAACTCAATGGCCTGGTCCATGATTGCGTTGTTGGTCTGGCTGGTAAGGACAACCCTGGCATCGAGGGCGTTGAGGAACCCGATAAGTAGCGGAGCATAGTCGTACACCAGAAGTCCTCTGGGAATGCCCACTGTAGGCCCTGTGCCGGCATCCTTCTTATACTCCCTAAAGAGCAACTGTTCCCGCTTATCGAAGAAGGTCTCTTTCTTTGCATGGCTGGCTATGGCATCGTACTTATCGCACCTGCTGCCATAGAAAGTAGGCTTTTCACCGGGCATCTCCATTCGGGTAATAGTACAGTTGTTGTCGCATCCTTTGCACACGAATGTAGTAAGCTTACACTCTCTATCCACGACCTCCTGAAAGCCCTTGAACTTCGCTTCCTGGCCGGCACTCAGCGCCTGAGTGCTGGCCTCTCTGGCCAGGAGGGCTGCACCTATAGCGCCGCTGACCTCTTTGTGCTCCGGCACGGTCAATTTTTTACCCTCAAGCTGCTGGTGAAAGGCGGAGACTACGGCCTTGTTGTAGAATACCGCTCCGGTGAGTATAACCTTGTCGCCCAGTTTTCTGTGTTCCACTACCTTGGATAGATAGTTCTTGGCTATGGAGTTAGCCAGACTGGCCGTGATTATTTCCAGGGGCACGCCTTCCTGCTGTGCCGAGGCCACCGCCTGACCCATAAATGAAGCACATCTCGTCCCCAGTTCAATGGTATGGGGAGCAGCAAATGCCAGGTCGGCGAATTCACCGTTTGTCACGGAAACGCCGAGCATCTCGGCCAGCTCATCAATGAAGCTCCCCGTTCCCGCGGCACAGGCTTTGTTCATGTGATAGTCCACGACCACACCGTTTCTCTTGATGACCAGCTTGGAGTCCTGTCCGCCGATCTCAATAATGTCTGCTTCGGGGTCCATCTCGGCGGCAGCTCTGGTCTGTGCCGTTATTTCATTCTTAATCAGGTCTGCCCCGATGAAGCCACCAACCAGATATCTGCCCGAGCCGGTAACTCCCACACCCGCTATCTTGACCTTGTCTGCACCATCCCGAAGCAAATTCCTGAAGACCTGCCTGATAGCCTCAACCGGTCTTCCCGCAGTCATCAGGTAATTCTTTCCCAGCAATCGTGTGCCCGATTCATCCATTATCACAGCCTTGGTGCTGGTGGAGCCAACATCGACTCCGAGATAGCCAACGCATTGTTCTTCTATCCTCTGACCATCCTTACCGTCCTGAACGGCGACCATTTCCAGCCTGGGCATTTCAAAATGGCGCTGCTTGGCATCCGTTCCTGACAGCATAACGCCCCGGGAAGTTTTCCCTATGGAAAGTAATGCCGAACCCAGGGACTCCATATGAAGGTAGTCTTCGGGAATGATTACCTCGACGGGATGCCCGTTCCTGGCAGAAATCATGTCGTTAAGGGACTTTGCCACGGCAGGATTGGCGGCGACACCGCCTACAAAATAGACCGGCTCCTGGAAAGTTCCTTTCTTCAGAGAGGAGACCATCCGGGCCACGCTTTCACAGAGTGCGTAGAGCATGGCGTCCACCGCGACGCCCTTCTGCTGGAGGTGGATGAGGTCGGTCTTGGCAAAGACACTGCACCGGGCAGCTATCCTGGGCGGAGTGCCTTCGCATTTCAGGGCCAGGCTGGCGAAGTCCTCCATGCTGATACCAATCCTGTATGCCTGCTGCTCCAGAAACCTTCCCGTGCCCGCGGCGCAAAGGGGATTGGATTCCACCTTCCACGGCTTTTTCAAGCCGTCTTCCAGCTCTACCACCAGGGTACTCTGGCCGCCGATTTGTATGATGGTTTTGACGTCGGGGTAATGATAGAGCAGCCCGGAGGCAATCGCCAGTGAGCTGCTGTATTCCGTCCAACCAAGCTCTTTGGGGATAACAGCCCTGCCGGAGCCGGATACGCCAGCAGCGACAATCTCTTCCAGATTGAATCTCTCGCCCAGCCTGGCGATAAATGCACTGACAGCGGCCCTGGGGCTGGAGATTACCTTTTCGGTATCAAACTCAACGACCCCGCCGTTCTCATCTATGAGCGCCAGCTTAGCATTGACAGAGCCAATATCTACGCCCAGAAAATAACTCATTGCTCGGCGCTCAATTGTAGCAAAAAACAGACTTTATTAAAAGCGCTTCTCCTCTCCCTTGACGGGAGAGGATTAAAGTGAGGGTGAACAAAGGAATTCCAGGGACACAATACTAATTAGCCTACTACAAATTAGGTATGTTGAAAATATCGTTTAGTAGTATTACCAAACGGCTCAGCCTCTTAGCTGGCTCAAGGTTACTTCAATCGGCTTCTCTGGAAGTGAAAGTAGGGTTCCATCTTCCCAATCGTCCATCATGCCGGCATACGCATTCAGGGCATGACACAGCGAATCAGTTCTAACATATCTATTTTCATAGTTCCAGAAAATACCACCTATTGCTTTTTGAGGTTCTCCTAGGAAGAAGGTATTTTCTTCTGAATAGGTGTTCTGAATAACCCATCGTATTACCCTTATTATTGCCTCTTTGTATTCATCACATCCGTCCACGTTCTGTTCCTGACAAAATCTGTACATTTCCATCATCACTTCAGCTAGCCAGCCGTTTCCACTGGTCGAATACGCCCGGTACCAGCTTCCGTGATAGACGGGATGATTTATATCTTTTGCTTGTCTTTCCAGAAGTTCGCCGCCGCATTTAAGAATCATGTCCTTATAGTAATCGTCTTGATTTATTTGGTAGAAATCAAGCAAAGACATCACTATCCAGGCACTTGAGATTGGGTTTTTCCAGCGGTAGTCATCCCCTAGATAACAACCCTCTTCTTCAACTCTTGCCGAGAAGTGCTGGGCAATACTTTCTGCAGCGTCATAGTATCTTATTTCTCCGGTAATTATGTAGAGCCGGGAAAGTGCAGAAAGAACTTGACCATTATAAAGAAGTGATTCTTTTTCACTATAAACCCATTTCCCCCCTAGAGATTCTTTATATCCGTACATAGTTCCATCAGGTTTCTGCATAGTAGTTAGCCAATCACCACCCAGCTTTGCCGATTCTAAATATCTGGAGTCATCCGTTCGCTCATATAAATCTAACAACGTGAATATGCTTAATGCTGTGGTACCAACAGGAAATCTCGATTGTTTTATCCCGCTTGGGAGATAATACGAATAATGAAATGCACCATACGTTTCTTCATCTTTACTTTGCATCGAAAGCAGGAAATCTCCCCACTTCGGTATACCTTCCAGTATCCGCTCATCCTGGTCGAAATCATAAATTTTCAAAAGCGTATATATGATTGAAGCCGAATATACAGTATGGAGCCGATTCCCAAAGTTATCATTTAAAGTGTCATACCTTTTGTAAAACCCATACTCGTCTTCATCCATCGCCCTGAATAAGAATTCTTTCCCCTGCTCAATTTTCTGGAGCATTAATTCCTTATCCAGGCTGCGTATTATCACCAAGCCCTCCATAAGTTCCTTCCCTTCCCCGTTATATTCTATAAAGGAAAACGGAAGGTCATCGTGGCAAAATGAACGGCTGTAGTCATACTCGAAGCGAGGTATAAGCTCAAACAAGTTATCAACCTGGGTAAAGAAGTGAGGAGGATAAGAGAAAGTAACCAGAAATCTTGCTTCTTCAAGGTCTTCCTTAGTAAACTCTGGGTGCGCTTCTTCTAGCGCGTTTCGCGTTGCCTCTTCCAGTGTTAAGGATAATATTTCGTCCTTCCCTTTACTGCCCCCAGCCCCTTTTATTTCTCCCTGGTGATATAAGGTTATGTCAAGCTCCCAATTGCCTTCAATTTCTAATTCCGCAGGGTATTGCGTGGTCTGCCCATCAAGGTGATTCTCAGCTACCGTGCGCACAAATTGGATACACACATTTCTAAACTGGTCGCTATCAGTGTAGACTTCTGTCCCGTCCTGCTGATTACTAATCCCAGGAAACAGAGTTAGCGGAATTAAGATTGAAGCGACGATAGCCACCACTACCGGAACTCCGATGACTAATACGTAGCGCACTTTGCGGGAAAGCCACTCCTTTGACGCTACCCATCCTTCTTCAGAGCGCAACCGCTGTCGGTAGTGCCCATCAACAAGAGAGAGCACCCCGGCGACCACCGACAGTCCACTGAAAGGCAGCACGCTCAATGCATCACTCAGGGTCAGGCCGGTATTGACCGAGATGAGCCACCACCACCAACCGGTGAAAGCCCCACCGATGACAATAATTGCACAGCCCCCGGCGCGGGGCCGTGCAAGCATTATTAATGTCAACCCCAGAAACACAATAGCCGGCACGAAGTAGGGCAGACGGAGGATCCATAGTTCCCACCACCCCCCGTAACACATTGCTCTTACGCCCCAGAATGTCCACAAGCTGGTTACTACAACCATCACCGCCAGGGCAATGTACCCGGCTAACCGGTGCTTAAACTCCCAGCGATTCATAACTTATTTCCTACGCCCAGAAAATAACTCATTGCTCGGCTCTCAATTGTAGCAAAAAACGGCCTTTCCTAAAATGGGAGCCTCCTCTCTCTCGACGGGAGAGGACTAAGGTGAGGGTGAACAAAGGAATTCCAGGGACACTATACTAATTTGGCTACTACAAATCAGGTATCATGGCCTAGGCTCTAGAAGCTCGAAGCCGCTTTGTTTGTCTTGGACACGCACCACCTTTGTGCCGAGGATTTCATAGAGGATAACCTCTCCGACAAGCCAGGTGGTGACGCCATGCCGCAGGCATCCGGTCATGGTCCGCCCTGCCCGCCCCAGCGCAGCATGGATATGTAGAGCCGGTCTGCCATCCTCACCGGGAGCGAGCACACCCACCCCCACCACTTCATGGGCTCCATCAATGGGCAGGAGCATTGGCTCTGGCGGCATTTCCTCCGAACGCCTCGGGCCGACAACTACGTCGCCACCCCCAACTCCACCCACCAGAATAGCCTGTCCCACAGATACCCGCTTCTCCTCGGCAAACCGCTCGATACATTCGGGCACCACATCTCCATCCTCCAGTCGTATTACGAAAACCCGGCCAATTCGTCCTTCACATGCTTTCATGCTAAACCTCCTCTGGAATTCCAAGCTAAATTCTAAACTCCAAGCACTAAATCCTAAACAAATCCCAATATCTAAATTCAAAGTTCAAAACTCTTTTGGGCATTGGGCTTTTGGTCATTTGATATTGTTTAGCATTTAGGATTTAGAATTTAGGATTTTATTTTATGAGATTGCCGCGCCTTAAGCATTTCCCTCTCTCTAGCTCTCTCCTGCCAGGGGAGAGAGAATTATAGGCAGGCGAGTTCGGTTACCAGGAGTTCTATAGCCAATTTATCACTGTATTTGCCAGTTTTGATGGCCAAGTCGGTCTCCAAAAGCTTATCGTAAGCCCGCTTTACGCCCTCAAAATCATATAACTTGGCCTGGCCGAGCGTTTTATCTAAGCTATAGCTTGATTTCAGTCCCAACCTATCCTGAATCTGCAGGCGGGACAGTCCCCGTTCCAAATCTTTAGCCTGAGCTATCAAGCGGAATTGCCTGGTAATCATAACCAGGATATACGTTGGCGCCACACCATCATCATACAGCCGATGAAGTATCCGTTGGGCTAACTCGGTCCGGCCTTCAGCCACTGCGTCCACCAAGGCAAAGATGTTAGCCTCCTGGACATGACTTACCAGTTGTTTAACATCATCTTCACTGATAGGGCGCTCCTGGCTATAAAGAAGCAATTTCTGGATTTCACCATTCATCGCCCATAAGTCTCCACCTATCAGTTCAGCGAGCAAATTCACGGCCTGGGGGGTGATATCACCACCCTCTTCCTTTACCCGCTGCAGTATCCAGGCTTTTAAATCCCTGCCCCGCAACAAGGGGAAGGTCTTTACTTCAGCTAATGGTGAAAGCTTCTTTAATAGAGAATTATGACCCTTAACCTCTTCATCGACCAGAACCAGCACAGTCGTTTCCGGCATTTGCTCGATGTAAGAAGCCAGGCCTTCCCATTCCCCCAACCCGTTTCCAGATTTGCCTCTGCCGGCCCGCGGTCTGCTTTGCTTTACCTCAAAGCGCCCTAACAAA
>Ga0315545_1000218_pt1 | contig 63983 bp, 51 predicted proteins | sample SalMarSW160210MG_FD_203096 | JGI IMG/M metagenome (GOLD analysis project Ga0315545, IMG submission 203096) | Salt marsh sediment microbial communities from the Plum Island Ecosystem LTER, Massachusetts, United States - Salt Marsh Sediment SW1602-10 ...
GTGTCCTGATGACGTTCAATGCATTCAGCCACCTCCAATTCTATCGCCTCCTGTAACATACGCCTCGCGCCTTCTCGCAAGAGTTCGTCCAACGATGCAGTGCATTCCCAGGCTACTTGATCTTTCAGCGAAACTACCGTATCCTTTCCCATGAGCGTGTCCTCCTCTTCGGTGTTTTACCAACGTGTTTTTTGCTTGGAGGATACGCTCTTCTCTCGACTCATCCACAACTTTTGACAATATCTCGATCGTTGCCCGACCAAAGACGTTATGTGGTAATTCGACTTGTTTGGTAGCAATGGGAAAGAATATGCTCAGGCTCTAAAGGCCATAATCGGAGACACACGTATAGTCACCCTCGTAGACTCCTCGACAAAGAAGGAAGTATTTGAACGATGCTAAATCGCAAAACAGATCTTATGCACAAATCGCTCATACAAGGGATGTTTTATCTTGCTGTACTCGCAATCTGCTCGGGCGTTAGTGATAGCGAACCGCGAGTTGCGGGGCCCGCTGCCCTGAAGGCGGCCAAGAGCAATAAGAACCACCAACGGATTTTGATTGGTCCGATGGAGCCTGGTGACAACATTGGCAGCGGAGGCTGGCGGATGAAAAACTTTCTGATCAAGAGCGCCGAGGGTATGCAGGCAAAGATTGGCCGCAGTGCCCTGATGTTCGGAGCCAATGCGGAGATTGCCGGGGCCAAAGGCGATTTCTCCATTCACGGACGGCTGCCCGGCAAAACAGATATGCTCGGTCTTTGGGTATATCTGGAAAAGGATTCCAACATCGAGAAGCTTGGCGTTCAAGTCTATGACGCCCAGAGCGAAGCGCTAATAATGTTGATCCCGGCGGACTGGAGCGGTTGGAAACGAGTTGAGTTTGCCACGGCCGGTAAACATGTGCAGCAGGCCTATCCGCAGCCGGATAAGAACGGTTTGATCGATCAGCCACTGAGTAGTCAGCAGGTGGTCTGGTTCGCCAGGGCTCCGGGAGCGACAAGAATGATTGTTGATGCCATGGTGGCCGTAGTGGATCGAAGCGGACTCGCCGAAGAGGAGGACCTGACAGTCACTACCCTTGCTCCTGACATCGTCGAGCCGGGCCAGGCACTCCGAGTTAGCGTCCTGGCGGTCAACTACACCGATAAATCCGTTGCCGTTGATCTGGCGTACTCGTTCCAGAGGGACTCTGCGCTTTACTCGACACCTTTGCCCAATGCAGTGTTCGGATCCAATCACGCACCGGGACTCAGGAGTTGGATCGTCGCGGACGGTGAACTAATCGAGGACGGTTCGCTGACCGACGGACGGCGATGGACCGATGCCGGCACAGACTACAAGACCAATCACTTCACTGAGGCTTTCCAATATGTGCAGTTGGACAAGCTGCGCCGAATCACGAAGATGACCTGGCTATCGGGCGATGCCAACCACACTTGGTTCGTGGATGTAGCCGTCTCGCGGGACGGTAAAGAATTCACGCCCGTCAAGAGCCTTCAGAACATCGACCACTATAAGAAGTGGGGCTGGAAGGATTATCCTTTGCAGTCGCCTTTCGAGGCAAAGGTTATTCGTTTTCGTTACCACACCGGAGACCCGCAGAAGAAGGTTCACGCGATCCGGTTTCCCTGCGAACTGGGACTTTACGATGGCGTGGGCGATGAGACAATTGCACTGCCAAGCGTTGGTCCCGCCTTGGATGAAGGCAGCGTTACGGTCACCGTCCCGGCTCGGTCGTTCCGCTTGGTGGACCTCCCCGCGAGGGCGAAATTGAAGGCCGGGGCCTGTCTGTTTGGCATTGAGGCCGCCTGGTCGGGCCGAAGGACCATGGCCTGCCGGCACATTTTTTCCGCCCTGCAAACTGACCCTTTGCTGGTTTCGGTTGATTCGCGTCTCGGGCTCAACGCCGCCCACGCCCCATTGGCGCCGAAGCTGCGAGACCTGGGCATAGGCTGGGTGCGCTTCGAGAACATGAAGTGGCCCTTCGTCTCGCCCGAACCACACAAGTACGCCTTCGACGGATCGGTCGGGCCATGGCATGTCAATACGGACGAGATCTTCCAGACCTATCGGCGAAACGGTTTGAACATCCTCAGCTACATGTTCCTCACTCCCAAGTGGACCTCCAGCGCACCGCCGGGCGTGAAGGACGACCGAGCCATTACGTTTCCGCCGAAAGATCTCTCGCTGTTCGGTGAGTTCTGTTTTCAGGTCGCGGCGCGTTACGGCAATACCGGGCATCCGGCCGGCGTCTTACTCAGCAGCGACAAGAAGTCCGGTTTGGGCCTGGTACGCTATTACGAGATGTGGAACGAGCCCGGACTTAATCCTAAGCCCGATGCTACCTGGGGTGGCTGGTCGGCCCCTTTGGACGGGTACTACAACATGATGCGCTACGGCGCTGAAGCGATCAAGAAGGCTGACCCTACCGCCACGGTCACCAGCGCCGGCTACGCCGGCATAACGACAGAGATTGTCAACCGCCTGCGCACCTACAAATACCCTGACGGAAAGTGTCCGCTTGATTTCGTCGAGGTGATCAACGTGCATTACTACTCCGGCCTGAACCCTCCGGAAACCGCAAGGGAGGATGGAAATGCCAGGCTCACCAGTAGCACGACTCTCCCACAGGACATTGAGGAACTCACGGCCTGGAGAGACCAATATGCACCGCAAATGCCGATCTGGATGACCGAGACCGGCTACGATTCGGCGGGCCCCTTCGGCACGACTGAAGCCATCCAGGCTGCCCGCCTGCCGCGTGTAGTGATGCTGTGCCTTGCCTTTGGCGTCGACAAGGTCTTTGTTTATCGCGAATCCGGTTCGACTCCCTCAATGCATGCCTGCTCCGGTTTGTTGCGGAACGACTTCACCGAAAAACCCTCGTGGTTCACGTTTGGTACACTCGTGCGGCAGTTCAAGAAGGTCAGGGGAGGGGCCGTACGATTGCCGCACAAGGATGAGAACGTCTGGCTGTTGAAATGGAACGAGGGCGATAAGCCGCTGTTGACAGCATGGACTGTCGCTGGCAACGCCCGGCTCGGCCTGAATCTGGGGCCCTGCAAAATCACCGACGCCTTCGGCGGCACGTTCGAACCCGATAATACGGCCGGATTAGAGATTACTCCGCTGCCGATTTACATCCGCAACATGGACGCCGGCGCCGGCTGGCAGACGCTGCTTGCCGACTATGACGTCCAGCAGCTTGAGTTGAAGAAGCGTCGCGAGCGTGCCGTGGCGTGCCGCAAGTACCTCTATGACTTCGGGATGGCCGACCGCGTGGGCGAGTACCTGCTCGAAGGGATCAAGTTCTCCTTTACGCCGGTCAAAGCGGCCAACACATGGGACGAGGCCCGGGGCTACGGCTTCAACATGCCGGCAATGTCAGACGAGAACCGCAACTGGGTTCGCTCTAAACTCGACGGCGACGGCTGCCGCCTTAAGGCCGACATGCAGTTTCGGTTCCGTGTTGAGCCCGGAACATACCACCTGTCACTTGGTTTCGGCCCATTTGAAGATACCGGCACTGTTATGCTCGAAGGACTTAAAGAACCGCTGAAGTTGGTTCTGAGCAAAAAAGTAGGACTCGCCGAGGCCGACATCGTTATCACCAGCACCGCGACACTGTCGGTCTCTCACAAAGGCTACGGCGACATCCGCTGGCTCAGCCTCATCGAGAAGAACTGATTGCCGGAGCTGATGCTCGGGGCCGCTTGCAACGGACCTTGCCTGGTGTGCCGGCAATATGTGTTTGCGCGGGCTTGGGAGTGTATTTTAACGCCAACGAGGCCGTGGAGGTTTTTGAGCGACCTGCATCTCGACAAACATGGTAACCACAGTGATTCACTATTTATGATTCATGGAAGCAGCAATGGCTGCGAATAGTCCGTTCTTTCAGGTCTGTTCTCGGGGTCCGGCCGCGGTTATCGCTGATACTTGTATGCAGGCTTGCCCATGCGCGAGGCGTAGAAGATGTCTGCATGAGGGTCCCAGCCGAAATTGAGGAACCAGCCCGGGATTGTCACGCTGTACTGAGGCGGTAACGGGGCAACCTGCTCCCACTCTCGGCCACCGTTGGTTGTCTGAAAGAAGCCGTTCTTGCCCACGACAACAATGTGCATTTCATCCTTGCCGAAGTATGGGCCGAAAGAGCATTCCACCTCCTTTCCCTGTATAGACCACGTTGTGCCCCGGTCCCTGCTTACCAGAAGCCCCTTACCGCTGGTCCAGAAGGCGGCGCCTTTGAGAATTCGGATGTCGCGCCCGGCGGGCTGGAGTTCGGAGACCTTCGTCCAGCTCTCACCACCGTCTGTTGTGCGAAAAATGCCCTGTTCCTTCTCTCTGGTGGCGACGAATGTCTTGGCATCGAATATGCCCACCGAGGCGAATGCCTTGCCCTTTAGCTTCCAACTCTTGCCCATCTCGCTGCTCGTGTAGACCTCGCCGCCACATTCGTGTCGCAGGGCGAAGATGTTGGCGGTCTTCTCGGCCGACCAGTGGACCGAGCCGCAATCCCAGCCGCGCTGGTTGCCCTGCATGCTCTGCCAGGTCTTGCCGCCGTCGAGCGTATAGCCGCTGGGGCCGTCCAGCATGAAACAGACCAGACGCTTGCCGAGCGGATCTAAATTCAGGGCAAAGCCGGTCTCGCACCTTCCACCGATCTTGCCGCCGTCGACCCGGGTGAAAGAGTTACCGTGATCGCTGCTCCGCCAGATTCCCTGGTCGGGAATAATCATGAACACGTTGCCGGTGACGCGGTCCGCCGCAATGCCGGCCGTCTTACCGGGATAGCCGATCTTGTTGCCCTCGCTTACAAGACTCTGGATAACCTCAGCCGAGATGTCCACCCACTCACCGCCTTTGCCCGCGGCCGAAACGCTCTTCTCTTGCGAATAGCCCACTATGGTAAGAGCCAAAACCGACGTACACAGCAAACACAACAATGCCTTCATTTCCTTGTTCCTTTTGATGAACTTGCACTCACTTATCCTGCCGACAGCCTGCCAGATCTTGCCGCTTGGATCTCTGACATAGCAGAGCCCCGGAATTCCATCCTAAGAAGTAAAGCAGGGGTGATATCAATTCATTTTACTGCATTCCTGATAGTTATCATCTGCTTCATGCCAAAATCCTTGATAAGTCCGGTTTTTGGATCAAAGGGCCAATCGAGCGTGCATACCCCGCCCTGGCGGTTGCAGGTTTTAATCCAGTCGATCAATTCCTGATCCGTGAACTGGTTGGCATCTCCCTGTCCATGGTAAACATTTCCACAATAAATCTTACCATGCCACAAAATTCCTCCTTTGGCAGGGTAATTTGTGGGTATCAATTTGGTTAAATCCTGTTTGCTCCATGTATCACCACCTGTATAATCATCGATTCCCGACTTTAAGGGCCCAAAATCAGAGGTTCCGGCATAAGCAAAGGAAATTGCAGCTCTTGGATTGGCATTATGGACGATGGAATCAATAGTCCACCAATCATTAGGGGTGCTGCTATAGGAGTGTTGTCCCGGAGAATCAAACCACCATCCGGCGATTGTGGTGCCAAATCTATCCGCATATTCTTTAAGGATTTCTAAACGTCTTCTGCGGCCTTCTGCCGAAGGTGGTGTCTTTTCATTAAAAACGCCACGCGATGCGCTATCGCACAACCCTGCTGATACTTTGGGCTCTTTCATGTAACCGTTCAATCCTGCAAAATAGACAATAAGCTTAATCCCTTTGGCCTTAAGGGCTGTGGCCACATCCATGATTAAATCTCTGTTGGAGCACTTTTCACCTGGTCCATATCCCGTATAGTAATTAAATCTGCTATTAGGACTGCATGGCCAGGCAAAGTAATGATCATCTAAACAAAACAGCACCCATCCCACTTTCGCCTCAGCCATCTGATTGGCAAACCCTTTGACATCAAAACCATCCACGAACCGGTTCCACTCCTCGGCGGTCATTTGCGAAGGATTTGGAAACTCGGGATTCGTCTTTGTCGAGTAGTTCAGAAGAATCCGATACTGATAATGCATGAAGATCCCATACTTGCCTTTGGTCATCCAACTTGTGTCGCCCGTTCCTGCCATTCCTACGAGTGGAAATAGGAATAAGAACAACATCATGGGTTTGATTGTCATCTGTATCATTCTCCTATTGTCCTGCCCCCATTGTTTGTACCACATCGTAACTCAGTCATGCGGGGACTGCCGTTGCCGGGAGGCGGAGCGTAGCGGAGCCGAGCGGCAACGGCTCGACCGCCTCCGGGGCGGGCGGACGGTAGCCCAGAGAGCTGTGCGGACGAACATGATTGTACTCCTGTCGCCATTGCTCGATCAACACCTGTGCCTCCCAGCAACGTATCAAAGATCTCCAGGTTTAACAACTCGTCTCGTAGCTTTCCCTGGAACGACTCGATATATCCGTTCTCCCAGGGGCTTCCCGGCTCAATATGCAGCGTTCCAACGCCCAGCTCTCCCAGCCAGGCTCTCACGGCCTTGGCCGTGAATTCTGTCCCATTATCACTCCGAATCTACTCCGGCAGACCCCGGCGGACGAATAGGTCGGCCAATCGGTCCATCACGTCTTCAGAGCTCAATTTCCTGTCCACATTGATCGACAGGCATTCTCGCGTGCATTCATCAATCACCGCCAAAATGCGAAACGGTCGACCCTCGTAAGTCCGGGCCATCAGAAAATCGTAACTCCACACGTGATCCTTCCCCAGCGGTCGAAGCCGGACACACGAACCGTCGTTCAGCCACAGGCGTCGCCGACGACGCTGTTTCTGGGGCACTTTCAGTCCCTCTCGCCGCCAGAGACGCTCCACTCGCTTGGGATTCACCTTCCATCCTTCTCGCCGAAGCATCGCCGTGATCCTCCTATAGCCATAGCGACCATACTGAGTAGCCAGTTCCACCATTCGCTGGACCAGTAATGAATATTGACGAAGAAGAAAACCACGAAGAAGAACCGGATGAGCCTTGCGAGAGCTTCGACACAGAACCCGCCGACTTGTCGGCGCGCGAGGAGCGACTGATGTCAAGGGCGGTTTCCTGGGCGAGGCGGATGTGGTCGTCTCTGCAGGTCGAGGAACGAAAAGTGTCGTTGGCTGACCTACTGAAGCTCTTCCTCTGCCTGGCGATTGCCATGACCCTTGTGACTGCGAGCATCGGATTGATCCGGTTTTCACTCACGCGAGAGGGTGCGGTCTTCTGGCTCATCGTGTGCATCCTCATCCTCTTCACGATGAGGCATCGAATCTTCGGAAAGTAACTGGCTGTCGCAGCAAAAGGGGACGGAGGTTCGTCTCCATGTAACGTTCAGGCTCACGTGCCATGGGCAAGGTAAACACAGCGATCACAACAGACATCGAAATTGAGAAGGTGGCTTCCTGTCGGGTGGCTCCTACTTCAGGTAATCCCAATGAAAAAGTGAAAGATGAGAGACCGAGGGAGCTGCCCGGACAGACTATCAAGGTCCGAACGGGCTGCGGCGCTCTGTACATCACTCTAAACCTTCTTGAGGGCAGACCCTACGAGCTGTTCGCCCGAGCCGGAAAGGCTGGCGGGTGTGCGGCAAGTCAGTGCGAAGCGATCGGAAGGTTGATCTCTTTGGCATGGAGAAAAGGCGTAACTACAGAGGAAGTCATCGATCAGTTGAACGAGATAAGCTGCCAGCAGCAAAACAAAAAAGACCCCGAACTGGCAAACTCCTGCGCCGACGGTGTGGCGAAGGCGATTGAGATTGCCAAACCCTGCACTGAAGGGGAAAAGGTTATGGATGGAGGGAACAAGGAAGAACATCAGCACCAGGAGCAGGTGAATTCCATGGATAGCGGAAAGGTAGAGGTTTCCCGGCAATCTGGATTCGCGTGCAAACAGTGCAATTGTGATTGACAAGCCCAACTCAGATATGAACCACCGCGTTCAGCCGAAGACGTTTTCCTCCCCGCAATGAGCAACCGCAGCTACCAGCAGTTAGCAGAACAGACGTATGGAAAAGCTGTTGACAATCGATGATCTCGCGAAGATGCTCAGTGTGTCTAAGTCGACGATATATCGCTGGGTCCACTACGGATTTGTTCCGCACTTCAAGATTGGTGGCGCGGTGAGATTTGACGAGGGCGCTATCCAGAGGTGGTTAAGGGAGAGAGAAGTGGCTGGAAGAAGAAAGATCGCTTTGGACATCAACTGAACCTCGTGGGAGTAAAACGGGAGCATTTGAGGAGAAAACTCTGATAAATCGTGCGTAATTCTGATAAATCCTGAGACTCGCTAAGCGATTTTGCCGCAAAGGCTTAAGTTGTATCTTCCTGGTTTTGAAGACGTTGTAAAAATGGGTAGACGCGGGTTCGATTCCCGCCGCCTCCACCATTCCTTTCCTTTCATTGTTTCTTGTTGGCCACTGTCCACGTCAAAACATCATTTCCGCAACATACTCGAGCCTGGGTTGGAAGCACTGTTTGATCCTTGCGCGATGAACTGGTGTGGTTTGCCCATCAGTTCGAATCCCCGACTGGATACCGCAATGATACGGTAGTCCCCGCGCGGACATTCGAGGCGGTGGCTTGTTTTCCGTCGAGGAATCTCACCCGCATGTCGTACCGCTTTTCGGCATCAGCGCGCATCCTGCCAAACGGCTCCAGGACCTCCTCCCGGACAACTGCAAAGCCGCCCAGGACGCCACTAAAACCCTCACCGGCCGCTCCCCCCAGATACCAAAATCTGTGCCAGACCCGATGTGTGTTCACCGGACGAATACGGGTTAGATGCAAGTGGCTCGTCGAGCTGGGCACACTGCCTGTATCCTGAAGTTCATACGTGTAGGGTTCAAACCCATTGTTCTAAAAGGCTCTAACGGACACCGTCTTCATAGAGCAATCCCGACACCCTTTCATGCTGGATACGTATTCGAGCGCTCTTCAACGAATAACTGCGAAATTGCGGGACCGAATTGTATCAGTCACGAAGACCGTACCAATTACAGTTCTCTTTCTTGGCTGGCAGCGGCTCGATCTTAGGAACTGCCTCCTGTTCACCACCGTATAAAACTACCTCCTCGTTCTTTCGTAAATCCAGTTCGTAGATACCCCCGCCGAGGTTTACTACGCGGAACACCCGCCCCCCTTTGACATGTATGTCGTTTCCGAAATTGGGTTTAATCTTGCACGGTTCACCAGCCAGGCTTTTTACGCGAACCCATTGTGTTTTCTCATTGCGACGAACGGCGCTTACGAGAAATCCGCCTTCCGCACGCAAGTTGTGGAACACGACATCCTTCCATGAATCGGGCGCCGCAGGAAAAACGCGGATTTTGTCGCCCCAGCTTTGCAGGAGCATTTCATGGACGCATTGGGCAGATGACAGCGGTGATTCCAGGCACGGGCCCGATTCGGCATAAAGGCTATTGCGTCTCACCAGCGGATAATCCACGAACCCGTTCAGGTGCTCAAGCGCCTCGTTCCCGTCGGCGAGAGCTGCGCACATCAGTGAAGCTCCGGTATGGGTGTAAGCCGCAAACGCACCCCAGCCGTGGCCCTTGTAAGCCTTGAGATTGACTGCCAGCCAATGGTCAAGGGACCTGCGGATCAATTCTTCACCACCCGGCTGCTCGATGTTGACCAGATGGTAAGGGTATATCATCAGCAAATGCGAGAAATGACGATGCCCCTTATCGAACGGCACAGCCCGGCCGACCATAAATCCGTCCTCGTTGGTCGGGTAATCAACCAACCGCTCGAGAACGTCTTTCCATTTCGGGACGAGCGGGTCGTCAATCCTCAATCGTTCACAAATTCTCAGCAAGGTTCGGCAACCCCATCGCAGATTCGCCAGCTCATAGTTCGCATCCGGCGCCTCGCCATACTCGGGGGACATGGTCGGCGGCAAATGGTATCGCCCATCCTCTCCTTCTTCCAACATGTGTGTCATGAAATTCACGCTCCGGCGGAGCATAGGGAAAATCTCTTCCCGCAGCATCTCGTCATCCATGCTGTATCGGTAAAGCAACCAGCAGTCGTGCATCGCCCAGGTGAGGTTGCCAACGGTGCTGTTGAGGCTTCGCATGTCAAGGTCGCGCGGTTGATCGAGGTCCTGTCCGGTGTTCAAGCCAACAAATGCGGAGTCCGACTGCCACTCTACGGGCCGGACGTTTCGGATCAGGTTTTCACGATACCTGTGAATCGTGTTGATGAGCGACATGCCGATATCAAGGCGGTTGGAAGGGCCAGTCGGCCAGTAACAGAGCTGCACGTTCAGATTCCACGTCACGAACGGCCATTTCGAGGGCGTCTGCCACAGACCCGCTGTGTCCATCAAAGGACGGTCGGCGCGGGTGGCGCTGGCCAACTTGTACATCTGCGCCCAGTACACCGTCTCCATACGAGTATCGGGCAGGGAGACGAAGCTTGCCGGATAGTATCCGTGCCACCAGTCGTAATGGATCTTACGCCATGAAGAAAGGTCCTTGATGGAGGACACTTTCCTGACGCTTTTGCTCGCTTCATCGCGCGCTGTCGCTTCCGGATAGCTTTTGCCTATGCTCACAATATGTATCTGCCGGTTGGCGTCCGGCCGCAAGATAGTCCATGCCGTGGCGTGTTGACCACCATAAAGCAGCTTTTGCACACAGAGGTTGACATCGCCAACCTTTTCAAGCCGAGGCTCGGGATTTGGCTTATAGAGAATCGTCGGATAGGCTCCGCCATAAGCTCTCTCAAACCTTGCAGTATCTTTGGGCTTGACCGGGTAGCCGCCTCTGGTGGTTGTGGCCTCGGCGGGTTCCCAGCTCCACTCGCATTTATCCTCTTCACCGCTGGTGGTGACCTCGGTGAATATGACAAGGTCTATGGAGTGAACCAAATGACGGATTTCAATGCGCCCCTTGTCGGTTGTGACCGAGCCACGCAACTCCGCATTGTAATAATCAAGCCGCAAATGGCCGCCTATGAGCTTGCCGACCGGCGTGAGGTAGAACGAACCTATCTGAAGTCTCGCGCGGCTGAACCCGCTATGACCGCAGCCGTAAGGGCGATGGTCCTGAACGTCGGAACGGAATATCTGGAGCCGCAGCCTGTTCTTCTTGCCGTCGCGATAGAGCATCGAGCCAAGCAGGCCGTTACCCAGGAAAGGGGCGTCGTCCCAGCGACTTGGCAAGCTGTTCCACACCATATCGTGGCGAGCAAGAAATTGCTGCCAGTCAACACAGCTTCTTATCATAGCCCCTCTCGCGTCTGCCCCCTTAGCCCCAAGAGTGGAGGTGAGCAAAAGAATCCCGACAGCGATGACATACTTCGCCTTGACGGTGCGTTGATTTGCGCTCTTCTTCATTCGTCGTTGCTCCCTTGTCTGGTGCTTGCACTTGCTCGCCCCGCCCGCTGATTCGGAGCGAACCGGCTTGGGCAAAATGTGCCCCGGCATTTGTTCCCCCACGGACTCAGCAGGGTCGTAAATTACTGGAGTTCTCATCGTTTCTCGATGGCCGCGGGGGCGCCGAAGATTTCTTTTATCCGTTCGATATTGAATTTGGGCTTTCGGTCGTAAGTGTAAATGCCGTTCACTTCCTGCTCGATGTCGTACAATTGAGTATAGGTGAAGCCAGCAATATGCGGGTGGCTAAGCAGGACGTCTGTCAGGGCTTTGATAAGGTCTTCGACCTGCCGGCTCGTCTTTCCGTATCCCCAGTTGCCGCGCCCGGTACCGGCTCTCTGCGGCTGGTTGACATGGTCCTTGGTCCAGAACGTCCCGCCGTATTCGTCCACTACGTAGGGTTGTCCTTCGTAAGGAACCGACACTCCGGGAGACCGCACAAAGGCCTTCTCGGGCGCATTCGGGACCACGCCCGCATAACGCTCGCGGAAAGTCTCAGCGTTCTGGTTGTAATCATGCACCGTAAAGATGTCCGTCACAACGTGGACATAGCCGCTGGCATCGTTGGTGGGGCGGGTCGGGTCAAGTGCCCGCGTCATGGCCACGAGGGACCTGACCGACCGGCTGTAAGCCTCATAGTTGTTTCGTGCGGCGCCCGCTGTCTCGTTCAACGGTGTCCAGGCAACAATTGAGGGATGGTTGCGGTCACGCAACACCACGTCGCGCCATTCCCGTTCCAGATTGAGGACTCCCTGCGGATTGCCAAAGGAATGGACTCTGCCCCAGTCGGAGAATTCCCCCCATGTCACATAGCCCAACCGGTCGGCCCAATAGTGGAAGCGCTCCTCAAAGACCTTTTGGTGCAACCTTGCCCCGTTGAAGCCGGCGGCCATTGACATTTCGATGTCAGCCTTCAATGCTGCGTCGCTCGGGGCGGTCCAGATGCCGTCAGGGTAGAACCCCTGGTCGAGGACAAATCGCAGAAAGATCGGCTTGTCGTTCAGATAGAAACGATTGCCTTCTATGTGAAACTTCCGCAGCCCCGCATAGCTTTTCACCGAATCCACAACCCTTTCGCCGTCGAGCAGTTCCAGCCGAAGATCATACAGATAAGGATCGGTGGGGCTCCACGGGCGGGGATGTCTAATTGGTAGAACAGCCGAGTTCCCGCTCATGGCGAGGACCCTCGCCGCGGACACCTTCCGGCCCTTCGGCGTCAGCAGGGTTGCCCTGAACTCCAACCCCCGTCTATATCCAATCACCCTCGGAGACACGATGAAACGTTTCCCATCCAGATCGGGGATGATGTGGACTGACTCCAGGAACCGCTCAGGGCGTGCCTCGAGCCAGACGGTCTGCCAGATTCCCGTCGTGCGCGTGTAAATGACACCGTGCGATTCAGGCCGAGTGCTCTGCTTGCCCGATGGCTGAACCTCCGACAGGACATCGTCAAATGCATAGACAACAAGCTCGTTCTTGCCCTCCTTGAGCGCCTGGGTTATCTCGAAGGCGAATGAGACCGTGCCGCCATAATGGCGTCCCACAGGTTTGCCATTCACCCACGCCCGGCATTCATAATCCACTCCCCCAAAGTGCAGAAACACTCGGTGCTCTTTCCAATCCGCGGGCAAAAGAAAGCTCCTGCCATACCAGACGGCCTTAATGAAATCTGTATGTCCCACACCCGACAGTTTGCTCTCCACGCAGAACGGCACGATGATCTTTTTGTCAAACTTGGAGGGGCTAATTTGCCAATTCTCCTCGATCCCGACCACGTCGGAGTCCATTGCAAAATCCCATTGGCCGTTCAAATTGATCCAGGCATCCCGCCGAAACTGAGGCGTGGGATGTTCAGGGCGAGGGATGCTCGATTCGGCCCGTGCTGGAAACGCCGCTGAGCCTGCAATCAGGAGCCAAACAGCCAAGACAACAAGCCCAGAGATCAGAAAGCTTCTTTCAGAGTTCATCATCCAGTCCTCCTTCCTACAATGAGATGTCACGTACCTGATGCTCACCTGACGCAATTTGTGCTCAGGGCGCATCCGATCTAACTTCTCGCCGTCTTACATCTTCGACCGCCGCGACCGCATATTCATAGATAACGCGACCTTGCTCGTGCCTTTTTTCGCATTGTATCACAAGCCGCGTGCTCGTACTCCGCAAGGGGTGTGGCTCCATTTCACTGGCACGCGGGTCGGCTCTCGTGTGTCTCGAGCGAACCGTATATCGGGAATGAGCCTATCGCGCCCCTTCAGGGCTTTTGTATTTCATCACGTGCTATTTTCCCAGGGCGTTGCCCTGGGCTTAGAATATTGCGCGCTTTCAGGGCTGAAGATTGCTTTCGGGGCGCCCTGTAAGGGCAGACTTAATAAAGCTCAGGGCAACGCCCTGAGAAAGGGTGTGCCCGCGTCTGCGTGGCGTGCTCCGACGTCTCGTTTTGAACGTGTCCCGCGTCACGCTGACGTGGTGGATACGTTCAGTCTTTCGCTCTATCGCACAACGGAGAAGGCCACGCTTTCTCTTCCGCCTGCCTTCAGCGGGCGCCGAACTTAGCCACCGGCTTTAGCCGGTGGTATCGGATACGCGATTCCTCTCGCGGGAGCCGGCTTCAGCCGGGCTTCTCGCACAAGGGATTCATCCATACCCTGCCACGGAAATACAGCCGCACCCGATGCGACGCCCCTTGTTCTCAAACAAGATGCCAACACGGGCGCGGAGAGTGCGCCTGTGTAAATTCGCCTAACACGTTCATCGGAAAAAGGTTGCAGGCGGGCATGTCGGGATTGTATTCTCTCAATGTTCATCTGTCGGCGCATACTACAGACACCTTCGAAATGCAAGTTCATTTTATGAGATGCTTTTAGCATAGGGAGGTCCTCATCATGGCGGCAAGGAAATTGACCAGGCGCCAGTTCGTTCGCGACGGCGCCATCGCGGCAGTCGGCATTGCAGCGGGTCTCGCACCGGCAGTATGACCTCGCCAGTGCCAAGAGTCTCAACCGGGACCTCGAGCCGCTACGCGAAGAAATGTGGGCGAACCTCTCTCCCGAATATCAATGGCTGCGGCAATGGGAGTGGGTGTAAAGTGGCAACGCAGCAAAAGCAAACGCCCCAAAAGCTGTGATGCGAAAACTGGTATGAAAAAAGGGGCCGGAAGAGCGGTGGCTGTCACCCTCGACACTGAGGAGTATCGGGATATCCTGGAACAACTCGAAGACCTCGAGGATATCAAGATGCTCGACGACATGAGAAAGAAGCCGCTGGCGTTCCGTAGGCTGGAGGACTTCCTGCGGCAAAGCCAGCACCGTGTAATATACAAGGTGGATGACCAAGAAAAGCCTGTCAGCGTAATGCGGGTTCGCCACAGGCGAGAGGTTTATTGTCAAGGACGTACAACGCCTTTTCCATTTGCGGCGAGTGGTCCAATGCAAGTAGGGGTTTGAAGGCGGCAAAATCAGGTGTCACACAAATGAGAAAAGCACTCTGTATCTGGCTGGTGTTTCCGTGGGCTGTGGGCCTCGCGGCAAACGCCTTCGGCGACGGGACGTTCGTGCCCAAGTATGAGGAGCAGGAGTACGAGGGGAGCCTGGAGCAGACGGCTCAGGAGGGGATCATCGTTTACAAGGACGGGGTAGAGGACCTGGTCCTCAAAATCACCTATCAGGGGAAGCCACAGGATTTCGCGTGGGTTATTCCGTTTCCCTCCGTTCCGGAGATTTCCAAGGAGAGCGCGGAGCTTTTCGCGGAGCTTTTCGCTTACGTGGAGCACGCCATCGCTAAGGAGAGTGGGGAGAAGGCGTTTGGGTGCGGGATGAAGAGCGAGGAGGAAGAAGGGCGCGTGGAGGTTATCGCGAGGAAAATTGTCGGGAGCTACGAGACGACGACTGTAAAAGAGAAGACGAAAGGCGCCCTGAACCTGTGGCTCAAGGAGAATGGTTACATCGAACTGAAGGGTGCGGAAAAAGAGCTGGAGCATTACCGCAAGCTGGGCTGGGTCTTCGTGGCCGTCAAGGTGCGGGATGCCGTCGCCGCTGGCGAGCAAAGCGTTGACCTTCACCCTCTTAGCTTCAAGTTCGCGACCGAGAAACAAGGCGAAATGGTTTATCCGCTGAAGGTGTCGGTGTTTCAGAAAGCTCCCCTCGACGTCAACCTGTACGTCTTCGCGGACTCGATGATAAATATTGATTACGACGAGAATGGGGTTCTGACGAAGGGATTCCTCCCACGATATCGGGAGGGACGTTCGAGGAGGTGGTCGCACAGACACGTCGAGGGTGTCTCGCCGATGTTGACAACGCGGCGGTTCTTTTTGAGGAATTACCCGCACGAAAGGTTCTTTCTGACGAACATCCAGGCTCGCGGTCTGAAGCCGGCGGATATCCGCGATTGGAGTGAGGACTTGTACATCTATCCGCAATACGTATATCTGCTTCACCCCTCAACGTGGTATTGGCCGCAGTGGTTGGGACTTGTGGGCGGCGGCGTTGTTGTCCTCATTGTTATCCGCATCCTCCTCCGGTTGCACCAGAGAAAAAAAGCCGCGTCCGCGTAGGATCTTGCCTCCTTTTTGAGCTTTGGCCTCAGCGTGCCCGTGAGGCAAGGGCATAGAAGCTAACGCAGGTCTCCATCTTCTGGAGCGAGAAGAATCCCTTCGCATGTCGCCGAAGCGCAACCTCCACTGGCCGCAACTTCCGACCTTGATTTCTCGCACGGGCGGGCCTATACTGGTTGCTCCGCATTGCGGCAGATTTGTCTGAGGGAGAGTCGAAGTTGAAGAGGGTGGCGCAAACCATGCCCCGGATTTCGGCTGTGAGGAAGGCGGTTGTGCCGCTGTTTCTCGTGTCGGGGGCGACGGGGTTGATTTACGAGGTAACGTGGACGAGAGCTCTCGGCGTGGTCTTTGGCAATACGGTCTTTGCCGTGAGCACGGTTCTTACCGGGTTCATGCTGGGGCTTGCGGCGGGGAGCTGGTTTTTCGGAAGGATTGCCGATAAAGGTTCTCAGCCGCTGAAGCTGTACACTTTCCTCGAGCTTACAATTGGGTCCTACGCTTTTCTCTTCCCAACGATCCTCGCCGCGGCAGACCTTTTCTATCGCTGGTTTTTCCGCAGTTTTCATCCGACGTTTTACCCGATGAGCCTCGTACGCTTCGTTCTCTCGATTGCTATTCTGCTCCTTCCAACAGCCTTGATGGGAGGCACGCTGCCCGTGTTGAGCAGGTTGTGGGCGAATCCAACGGGAAAGAAATCGTCCGAGGCTCGCATCGGACAAAAGGTTGGGTTGCTATACGCAGTCAATACGTTGGGCGCGGTGGCCGGAAGTTTTCTTGCGGGCTATTTGCTCATGAGAATTCTCGGCGTGAAGAACACAGTCTATCTGGCAGCTTCAGCGAGTATCCTGGTCGGAGTCCTGGCGTTCATTCTGTCTCGTTATGCCGGTCGCCAGGAGGCGCCTCAGGTCGCTGAGAGGGCAGCGGCGAAGCGCCCGAGCGGCGAGCTTCGACAGAGCAGAAAGAGCCGCCGTGCGAGGCAGCTTGAGGAGGAGGTCAGTCAGAAGCGGCGGATCGTACTGGTAGCGGTGGCTCTGGCGGGGTTTTGTGCGCTGGCTCTGGAGGTACTCTGGACGAGGGTTTTGGTCTTCGTCCTCGGGACATCCGCTTATGCTTTCGCGTGCATGCTGACCTGTTTTCTCCTGGGCATTGCGCTCGGCAGTTTTCTTTGCAGCAGGCTCTTTCTGGCGAAAATGAGAAACGCCGTTTTTGCGCTCGGCGTTGTGGAGTTTCTGGTGGCGCTTTCGGTGCTGGGGTCCATTCCACTGTTGGGGAAGCTCTGGCACATTGATTATGTGCTTACGTGGAAATTGCGCGCCAGCGGCTTTTGGAAGGAGGTTATGGCGCATTTCCTTGACGCATCGGTTATTGTTCTCATCCCGACGATGCTGATGGGCGCGGCTTTTCCTATAGCGGTCAAGGCGTGCACTCAATCCTGGAAAGCGGTGGGGAGAAGAGTCGGGGAGGTTTACGCGTTTAACACACTGGGCTGTGTTATCGGCTCCTTTGCAGCGGGTTTTGTGATGGTCCCGGTGCTGGGGCTGGCGGATAGTTTTCTGCTTGTTGCCGGGATCCAGCTTTTCCTGGGGGTTGCGGTCATCTTCTTTTCGGAGAGGCGCCGCGCGGTGCTCGGCGTGCCCGCGGCTGTTGTTTCGTTAGTCCTCATCGTTATAGGTGTTCTGGGCATCCCGCGTGACGTTTTCCTGCGGACGATGAACACTTACCATCACCCCAGCAAGATCGTTTACATCAAAGACGACGCGACCGGCACGGTTACTGTTCACGACTTGCCGGAGGGGGAGCGGCTGATCGCGGTGGACGGTGTTGACGTCGCGGGAATGAGTTTGATGCTCCGGACCACCCAGAAGCTTCAGGGGTACGTTCCGCTTCTGATCCACGACAATCCGCAAAAGATAGTACAAATCGGCTTTGGGAGCGGCGAGACATCCGGAGTCGGCCTGGCGTTCGGCGGGGATAGAGAGGAGTACGAGTACAGTATCGTTGAGATTTGTCCGGGGGTTTTTGAGGCAGGAAGGTTCTTCGACAAAATCAACCGATCATCGTACAAGGACCCGCGGCCGAGAAAAATCATCATGGATGGGAAGAACTTCGTGAAGCTCACGGACGAGAAGTTCGATGTCATTATGAACGATTCGACCTATCCGGGCACAACCGGAAGCTCGGCGCTTTACACTTACGACCACTTCAAGCAATGCCGCGAGCACCTCCGGCCGGGAGGGGTCGGTTCCTGCTGGCTTCCTCTGGACCTGCGGCCGCAAGATTTTCGGATAATAGTCAGGAGCTTTCAGAAGGTTATGCCGCATTCCTCTCTGTGGATGGCGAACAATTGCCTCAACAAGCACGCGGTGCTGGTCGGGACAGTATCTCCTCTGGAAATTGATTTTCAGCGAGTCAAGAAGTCGGTCGAACGGCCGGACCTCGCCTCGGACCTCGCCATCATTAACATCCACTCCGTTTACGATCTTCTCGATTGTTTTGTGATTGACGAGGAAGGATTGCGCAAGATGGGGGGCGCCGGGCCGCTCAACACCGACGATAGGCCTTCTCTGGAGTTCGGAGCGGCGATAAGACGAGAGCTGCACAAATGTTTCATGACTGTTCTGGGAGAGCTTTCCCAGAATCATTCCCCTGTTTTGCCGCATGTCGTGAACCTCGGCGATACGCAGGAGGAATCGCGGCAGGTGACAGCGACTCTGAAACAGTTCTTTGCGGGGACAAGCCACGCCCTGCAGGGCCTTCTGGCGAGTATGCAGGGCGATGCGGAGATCATGAATCAGGAGTTCGAGATGGCGAGGAAAGCCAATCCTCAGGATCGTGACGTGGAAAGCTGTCTCGGGGAATTGAGGGCGGAGATAAAGGAGCTTGTCGGGGCTGTGGAGCGTATGCCGAGAAGTGCTTCTCTAAGGTCGCGTCTTGCGAAGAGGTATCTTCTTTTGCAGGATTACGAGCACGCAGCGGAAGAGTACCTGAACTTCTTGAAGCTCGAGCCGAGAGATGCGTCGGCGGCATGGAGTAACCTCGGGTTGTGCTACAAGGAAATGCAGGATTTCGACAAGGCCGTTTCGGCCCTCAAAAAGGCGCTGGAGCTCGACCCTCTGTTGGTATCGGCTTATTTCAACCTGGGCGAAGTGTATGGGCGGCTGCGAAATTTCACCTCGTCCTCGCGAAACTATGAGATGGCCCTGTCGTTGAACCCGCGCTCGCGCAGAATCTATATCGCGATGGCGGATACGTATTATAACCTGGGGCGTCCGGCCGACTCGGCGCGGGTTCTGAGAAGGTGTCTCTCGACATGGCCCGATCTCGTCCTGGCTTACGTCAAGCTCGCCCGGGCCTACTTTGAGCAGAAGGAATATAGTCTGGCGCTGGATGCTGTTGAAAAAGCGCTGGAGCTGGCTCCGGATAATGCCTTCCTACGAGATAGAAAAAATGACCTAATTCGCGCCGCGGAAGGGGTTGCACCCTGAAGCTCGCCGCAGAAGGATGCGACCGAGGCACGGAGGCCCCCGGGTCAGGAGGATGGGGATTCAGCGATAGCCCCCTTAGCGAAGGAGGGACGGGGAAGAAGACCGGCCAGCTCGACGATCTCCGGGATGACTTTCTCCCATTCAACGGTGGAGATGTGCACGCCGCGAACGCCGTTTAGCTCGCGGAGCCGCTGGATGATCTCGACGCAAATCTTCACCCCTTCCGCTTTGCGCTCGGTCGCCTGCTCCATCCGTTTTATGAGCTGCTCCGGGATGGACATGCCCGCAACGTTCTTTTTCATGTAAATGAGAGCTTTATGAGATTTGACTGGCATGACTCCGCCGAGGATAGCGACCTTTTCGTGCAAACCAGCATCCACGATTCTTGAGAGCCATTCTTTGAACTTGCCGAGGTCGAAGATGGTCTGCGTCTGGATGAAATCGGCGCCGGCGGCGATTTTTTTGGCGAACCGGAGAACGCGAAAGTCCAGTGGAGGTGCGAACGGATTGGCTGCGGCCCCAAGGAAGATTCTGGGCGGGAGAACCTCGGATTTCCTTGTGTTTTTCAGTTCTTCGCCGCAAAGGAGCTTCCCCTCGTCTCTCATTTTTGCCGCCATGCGGACAAGCTGGATCGAGTCAATGTCATAAACGCCTTTTGCATCGGGCTGGTTGCCGAGCGTCATATAGTCGCCGGAGAGGCAGAGAATATTCTTGACGCCCAGGGCAGCCGCTCCGAGGATGTCGCTCTGGAGGGCAAGACGGTTTCTGTCGCGGCAGGTCATCTGCATAACCGGCTCTGCGCCCTCCTCGAGAACGATTGTGGCGGCCGCCATGCTCGAGACCCTGACGATAGCTGTTTGATTGTCGGTGATGTTTACGGCGTCAACGAAGCCCTTCAGCAGCCTCGCCTTCTTCCTGACAAGGTCGGGGTCAACGCTTTTGGGCGGGCCGAGCTCCCCGGTAACGGCGAAGGCGCCGGAAGAGATGACGTTTTCGAGGTTGGATGACGCTTTCACGGCTGCCGCTCCGAAGGGGGGAGATTGCGTCGGCGTCTGAGATTCCGCTTGAACTCGCGCTGCCCGTCTCTGCCGGAAAAGTAGTTAATCCACGCAGAGGTGTTCTCAAGCCGCCAATCAATGGTGAACTGTATGACTTCGAGCTTTCGCGTGCGGCGAAGGAACCTTGACCGGGAGTAGATCAAAGCCCATATACATTTTCGTTCCGGGTAAACCTCGCAATGGGAATTCTCCCTTGTCCCCCCGCAGGGGCCATCGCGCAGTTGTTTGGGACAGCGCATGGGGCAAGTGAAGCCCGTGAACTGGAGGACGCACTGCCCGCACATGTGGCAGCGAAACACCAGCTTCTTGAAAATGAATTCGACTATTAGAAGAGCGTAGTAAGGAACTCTCGAAAGCCTTCTCAACAAATTCACGCTCGCCACCTCATTTCTCTTGCGACAGGCCAGGGTTCTCACTCAACGTGAAGAGACGGTGAAAGATAAAACAGCGGGCAGCCTTTTGCAAGCGGATTCTGGCTGTGAGAGTGATGGTTCACTTACGGGTGGGATGAGGTTGTAACCGCAGAGTGCGCAGAGTGCGAGGAGAAAAGACCGTGCCGGGGGAGTGTTTTTCACTCTGCGGAAAGCCGCGGTGCGGTGCGGGGCGCCAACGCAGATGTTGCTTTGGGCGTGGCAGACTGGTAGTGTTTGGCAGCGACGACGCGCTCAAGCTGGGCAACAGCTCGCTTCGAGACGCAAGGCGACCGTGCCCCCCTGACTCTTGCGGGCGACATCTTGGGAGGCGGAGATAGGTCGAGCCTGCGGACTCCCGCTTGCCTGGAGCAGCCCGTCTCGTGGGTTCCTTGCTCTTGGGTTCGCGGGCTCTTTTTGAGGTGCTCGAATGACCGAGGACATGACAGTAACGCGCAACGCGACCATCTTCAGCTCGGCGACAGTCTTGAGCAGGTTTCTCGGGCTTTTGCGAACAGCCCTTATTGCGAGAACATTCGGCGTAAGCCTTGCGGCGTCCGCGTTCTTTTTCGCCTATTCCATCCCGAACATGCTCAGGAGGCTTTCCGGGGAAGGGGCTCTTGGGGGAGCCTTCATTCCGGTTTTCACCGAAGAAATGGAGAAACGGGGCAGGCTGGCGGCACTCCGTTTGTCGAACAGCGTTGGGCTGGCGGTCTCTCTGGCTCTCATAGGATTGATGCTTCTCATGACGCTTGTTCTGCAAAGCATCGGTTTGTTCTTCTCCTCCTCGGAAAAGACCGTTCTGGTCGTCAAGCTGACGCAGGTTATGCTCCCTTATCTTTTCTTCATATCTCTGGCTGGTTTCGGGATGGCTGTTCTCAACTCTCTGAACCATTTTCTCATTCCGGCGATTTCTCCCGCGATGCATAACGTCATTCTCATCGGTGCGCTCGTTCTTCTCTGTCCTCTGATGGGCGCCACGAAGGAGGAGAGGATTTATGGTCTGGCAATCGGTGTGCTCATCGGAGGCGCAATGCAGCTCGGGGTCCTCTATTTCCCGCTCAAAAGAAAAAGGTACTCCCTGTCTGCCGGAGTTGACTTTCACGGCGAGGGTCTCAAGAAGGTCCTGCGTCTTTTTCTTCCCGGGATGTTCGCCCTCGCGGTGACACAGGTGAACGCCGTGGTGGATAAACTTCTGGCTTTTTTCGTCCAAGGCCATGCGGAAAGCGCCCCTTCTGAGCTGTTCTACGGGAATCTCGTTGTGGAGCTTCCACTGGCTGTTTTCGGGGTTTCGCTGGGCGTGGCGGTTTTCCCTTCTCTGTCGCGGCTGAGAGCCTCCGGTGAAATGGGAGAGTTCAGGAAGACTTTTTCTTACGCTCTTCGGCAGGCCATGGCGATAGCCCTCCCTGCGTTGGTGGGGCTGATCGTGCTGCGAGTGCCGATTGTGCGGCTGCTCTATCAAAGGCGAGCCTTCGGTTATGCCGCGACAGAAGCTGTGGCGCCCATCATGATGTGTTACGCCTTCGGGCTTTTCGCATACGCCGCCGTCAAAATCATTGTTCCTGCATTTCTCTCTCTTCAGGATGCTCGCACGCCGATGAGGATCGGCATTTGCATCACGGCGCTGAACTTTGGAATGAACTGCGTCGCCGTTTTTGTCCTGAAGCGGGTTTGGGGGCTGGCGCTCGCGACATCGTTGTCGGCAGCCACCCAGATGGCCGTGCTGCTTTATCTCCTCAGGGCGAAGATCGGCGCCTTCGGGGGGAGACAGATCGTCATGTCGGTCCTGCGGATTCTCCTGGCGACTTCAGCCATGGGGGCAGTGACGTTTCTCGCTCTGGCGGCCTCGCGGGCGATAGCCCAAGGGGACGGAGCGTGCGCGCGAATCATTCAAGTTCTTCTTCCGGTCGGTTGCGGGTTGATTTCCTATCTCGTTTTTTGCCATCTTCTCAGGGTAAAAGAGGTGCGAGAGATTATCGCGGCATTGCGAATAAGAAAAAAGTGACGAGCCGATGTGTGCCCATGCGATTTGTTTTGGGTGGGCTATATGCGATGTGTGGAGGAGCCATGGCTAACAAGTCTGCAAAGCGAAGTATAGTGCGTAAAAACCTCCCTTCCGAGGAGGTTGCGAGGCTGAGAGAGCTTGAGGACAAAATCGGCTACCGCTTTCGTGATATTTCCCTCCTCAGGAAAGCCCTTGTGCACAGCTCCTATGCCAACGAGTCCCAACTCAAGGGTATCGAGGACAACGAAAGGCTGGAATTCGTCGGAGACGCGGTACTCGAGTTCGTGGTGAGCGAGTACCTTTACCTGAAGAACCCGGACGACTCGGAAGGGGAACTCACAATCATGAGATCCTCCATCGTGGCTCGAAAGCAGTGCGCCGCCATGGCAAAAGAGCTTGGGCTGGGCGATTATCTTCTCATCGGCAAAGGAGAGAGGAAGGTCGGTCGCGGAGTGAAGAACTCGATTTTGGCGAACGCTTTCGAGGCTCTTGTCGCCAGTCTTTATTTCGATGGAGGAATGGAGGAGGCAAAGCGATTCATCCTGACAATAGTGCACAAGTGCGTTCCGGAAGGGGCGGGCGATGATGAAAACTTCAAGGCTCGCCTTCAGGCGACTTCCCAGAAGTCGGGCGGGATGCTTCCACGCTACCGACTCATATCCTCCGAGGGGCCGGAACACCAGAAAACCTTCGAGATCGAGGTTTCCATCAAAGGCGTCCCTTACGGGAGAGGAAAGGGCGCCAGCAAGAAGGAGGCTGAGCAACAAGCCGCTAAGAAAGCTCTCGCAAAAATAGCAAGAGAAAAGGCGGAGTAGAGGACGCGCCGTTATTCGCCGGTCAGAATCTCCCACGGGTCCAAAAAGAGCGCCCATCTGCCCTTTCGTAAGCGTCCGCCCAACCCATCTTCCGCATGACACGAGTTTGACGGATACTCCTCGGCAAGTTAAGCGTATGTGAGAGATTGGCATGTAGCAAGCCGAGGAGCATGGAGATGAACCGAGAAGCGGAGCGAAGCGACATAGAAAAGAAACCGTGTTGGCGGAGGGTGACCCGGGCCGCTTCGGGAACGACGCCGCCCAACACCACCCACGCCGATTGCGCCGAAGGAGCCGGGTTGCCCGCAAGCCCTCCGGAATGGGTCACGGTCATTCGATATTGGCCCGCCGCAGGAGCCGCGAGGGCGCCGCTGCGTCGTCAGTTCCGTCTTAGCACAGTTTCATGAGGATACCTGTTTCGAGAACGAAATAGCTCACCTGTCGCTTGGAGCAAAGCGACGAAGCTGCGGCACGCAAGACGGTCAAATGAAGCGCCTTGTTACATTTGCTCTTTATACTCCCGGAAACCCTCGAAGATCTCCCGGAAAGACGTTGGTTTATACGTCTCGAAGCCGTGTTGGTCCACGTAAACAAAGTCATACGTCACATCCGACTGGACCCGGTTGATATCTTCACACCATTGGCGAAGCCGTTCCATCTTGAGGGGCACGTCCAGGTCTTCCTGCCCCTTGGTCTCGACAATGAAAATCCGCTTGGCCGACAGCTTGACCACAAAATCTGGGTAGTAGTTGGAGATGTCGCCCTGCGCGTTGACATAGTCCAGCTTGAAGTGTACCGCCAGATAATTCTTGGCGTAGGAAATCACATCGTCGCAGTCTTCCAGAAAACCAGCGAACACCAGTTCAAACTGGCTGTCGCCGATGATCCGGTTAAAGACGCTCTTTTTCGCGACGAGATAGCGCTGATCTTTGGCCACAAAGGGGCGCGTCTGGCGTAGTTTAATGCTGTCGCGGATTTCGGCGTCGCCTTTGTCGTGCACGGTGAGGGCATTGATCGCCTTCTTGAACGTCTGGATCAGGGTTTTGCTCGCGGCGAGTTCGGAGAGGTTGCGCAGGGTGTTGGGGCTTTCGAGTTCCACGGGGCGGTCAAACAACTGCTCCTGCACAAACGCTTTGACCTTGCCATAAAGCACATCGTAGCCGCTGACGAGCCGCAAGTCCTTCATGATGGTCCGTGCGAAGTAGCCGATCACGCTCCGGTAATCTGCAATCCCGGCCGTCTCGAGGATGGTGGTGTGCGTCACCTCGCCGGTGGTGATGTCCTTGAACACGATCTCCCGCTGTTCCTCCTCGCTGAACTGCAAGTACAAGACAGGCTGATGCCCCAGCCTGCCCACATCCAGCGCGCTCAAGTTCTTGTATTCCCGGTAGACGCGCGGGGTGAGCACCGGGATTTCAATATCCAGCGCGTCCATGTCTTTCTTCTCATTGTCCTTGTCAACCTCCACAACCAGCGGCGTGTTTGGCCCCGTGCCCTCCCCCATCGGTTTGCGTTCCAGCACCACGCCTTCGGCCTTGATGGATTCCACGAAATCCATGAACGCGTTGGTCCCGACCACGCTGACATATTCCTCCACGCCACGGCGATACATCTTCCGGAGGCCGCGCCCCAGCGTCTGTTCTGGCAAAATGTTGCTTTTGGCGGAATAGGCGCGCAGGCCGACAATGGTGGTGACGTTGCGCACGTCCCAGCCCTCCTTGAGCACCATCACCGAGATGATGGCTTTGTAGGGGCTGTCGGGCGCATCAATCGCGTTGGCTTGCTCGCGTAGTCTATCCAACTCTTCTTTGTTCTTCCCCGACGTTGATTCGGAAATCTCGCCGTTTTTCTTCGTGTGAATTACCAGCACCGCGCCGTTCAAGTCCGGATATCGGCTTTCGAGGTATTCGGCGGCATCGTCGCAGTTCCGGGTCTCGTCGGTCATCACAAAGAGGATGGCCTTCTTGCCCAGCTTTTGGTGCTCGGCATACGCCTTGCGCCACTCGATCACGCCCAGGTGAATATAGTCCGCGTATTTCTCGGTGTACTTGGCGCTCTGGCGCTCGACCAATTTGGCGCGGCTGGGCCCGTCGGGCAGAACGGGATGTTTCACGACGTTTTGCGAGATGGCCTCCACGAGCGGGTAATCGGCCACGGTCTGAACAAAAATCGCGCCGTTGTTGTGCCGGGGCGTGGCCGTCGTGTCCACTTGCAGAGAAAGCTCCGCTCCTTTTTGCTTCAGTCGATTGTGAATGTCCTCAATGGATTTGAACCAAGCCATGCGTGGGTCGTGAATATGGTGGGCCTCGTCGTTCAGCACCACCAGCTCATCAACGTCGCGCACAATCATGCCCAAATCCACTTTGGAGTCGGTCGTGGCGCCAGTCGGATGCTTGCCCAGGAAGTAATCCATGCTGTTCTCATCGTCGGGCGATGCGGGGATGTCGTTGCCAGCATAGACGCGGTGGATATTGGTCAGGAAGATATTGCCGGTGGGGCGCGTGATGCGCACCTCATCCTGCCGGTGCAGGGTCAGTTGAAAATCGTCGCGCCAGTTGCGGCCGTCCACGCCGTTGTCCGGCAAGACCGGGTCTTCAAAGAAAATGCGCAGGCCCCGAAAATCCCTGTAGATGCGGTCTAACACGATGATGTTCGGCGCGATCACCAGAAAGTTGCGCGCCAGCGCCGACCCCGGCTCATACAGCTTATGGTAAAAGCTCCAGGTGAGGACCAGGCTCAGCACCTTGGTCTTGCCCGTGCCAGTCGCCATTTTGACCACGAAGCGCCGCCAGGTCTCGTCAAACATTCCCGCCCGCACCGCGTCCGAACTGTCAAAGCGCATCAGGTCGAATTTGTCCTGCACCCCCACCACGTCGTACAGGTAGATAATGGTCTCCAGCGCCTCGCGTTGGGCGAAGTAATACTGAAACTCGGCCATTGTACCATCGGCCTGGGGCAGCAGATGGCGCCTGTTGAACCACCAGTTGAGGAGGCTCTTGCTGGTGTCCGTCGCCCCCACATAGGCGCTGTCCCGCCATTCCTTCACCTTCCTGCGCAGTTGTGACACGAGCGGCGGCATCAGCTTCTCCATACTTGTCTCGCGGAGGGATTCATCCGCCGGGAACCAGCGGAGCGCCGGCTCGAGGATGGCGTAGGGCGAGTGCGGGAAATTGGGATGGAGTGCCATTATTTCTTCCCTCGCACATTCACTTCAACGATGGACATGGTGTCGGTCCCGAAGATGTCCACCACTTTCACGGCCAGCTTCCGCCGGCCCGGTTTGCATTGGTGAAAGACGCTTTTCAGTTCCAGCGAACGATCTTTCTTGGTACGGAAAGACTGCCACTCGTTTTCAAAGATGTAATCCCCCGTCCATCTTTCTTCCCACTCGCCGCTGTGCTCGTTCTTCACGCGGATGATCTCGCGCTTGCTCTCAAAGTTGAAATCCACCGCCCAGTAATCAATCCAGTCAGTCCACTTCTTGGTCAGCACCTCGCGCCTGACGATGCCGTCTTTGTCCTTGCTCACCTTCACGAGTCGGCCCTTCTCCGCCACAATTTTGCTGCGCCTGTTTTTCAGCGTCTGCTCGGCGGCGGCGATGGAGTCCTGCGAATAGAAAACGGAAAAGTCGGTCAGTTGCACCGCCACGGTGGGCGCCACGCCCTTTTTGCCGTTTCGCACAAGCGGCTTCACTTCGATGGCTGCAACGTCGTGAAAGACCACCTGGTTCTTTTCCACCGCGCGCTTGTCGAAGACGTCGGCCGGGATGTACTTGGCGGCGATGTCAATGCCCTTGGCGCGGGCCTCGTCCAGAACGTTGGGAAACAGCCCCATCTCGAACTCAAAGCCCAGGATGTCCACGCGGGTGATGTGCTTCTTGCGGCACTCCAGGATGACCTCTTCCACGAACAGGCGGGTCACCGGTAGGTTGACCGGCCCCACCACCACCAGCCGCCCCGCCTTTTTGCCGTGGAAGGACTGGAACCCGTCGGTCTTCTCCGCCCGGTAGGCCCGCAAGATCAGGTCGAGGAACGCCGCCTCCTTCTCCTGGATCTGCTTGCGCTGCTCTTCCTCGCGCAGGTTCGGGTTCACGCCGATATAATGCTGTCGTTCGTACTTACCCAGGTTGAGGATTTCAAAAGCCCGGTAGTTTTTGCCTTCGGTTTTCAACTGCCGCTGGACGCCGATGAGCCGCTTGCGCGTGGTGTGGATAGCGAACTTTCCGAGGTCGGCGACGATCCACTTGCGCCCCAGCTTTTCGGCCACGGCGGCGGTGGTGCCGGAGCCGCAGAAAAAGTCGGCCACGAGGTCGCCTTCGTTGGATGAGGCTAAGATAATGCGTTGAAGCAGGGCTTCGGGTTTCTGGGTCGGGTATCCCAAGAGCTCCCCGGATGAGGTGGCTGCTCCGAAACCTGGTACGTCAACCCAAATCGAGTCTAGCTGTATTGTGTATTCGTCAAGATAGTACTTCTTATATTTCCGCCCTGATGAAGATACGTATATTAGGCCACGTTGCTCCATTTCTCTTATTGATTGTTCTGAGTAGTTTCCAAGAGTTGTTCGCTTGAATTTCCGTCCCTCGCGATCGGAATACCTAAACTCGTTCAGTTGTTTGTCCGTCAGTTCTGCTGCTATGAAGTTGAAGATATTCCCAGCTGACTTGCTGTAGCAGAAGATATTGTCAGATGTCTTCGGCCAATGTTTTGCTTTCTTCTTTCCACCCTTGCCCACAGCATCCTTTTTCCAAATAATCTCACCCTTATATACCTCGGTGAATACTTCGCCTAAGACAAGCCGGATGTAGGAGTTGAGACGCCAATCGCAATGCACATATATGCTGCCATCCTCGGCGAGAAGATCCCGCATCAGGATGAGCCGCTCGTAGATCATAGCCAGGTAGGAATCGGCGCCCTTGCCCCAGGTGTCCCGGTAGGCGATTTCCTCCAGGATGTTGGGGTTCTTGGTGAAGGTGTCGCCGCCGATCTCGATGTCCATTGAGAAGTCCGCACCCACGTCAAAGGGCGGGTCAATGTAAATCAGCTTGAGGCCGCCCTGCTCCTCGATCTCCTCTCGCAGGGGGCCGTTCTTTAGGCTGGAGAGGATGATTTTGTTGTCGCCCCAGATGAGCTTGTTGGTCCAGCCTTTGAGCTGGCGCCCGCGCTCATCGAAGAGTATGAGCTGATCGCTGGTGTCTTCCGGCTTTTCGGCGCGCGGTTCGTCCACCTGCTCGATCACCTGAAAGGGGAGCACGATGTTACAGACCTCGCTGCTCTTGCCGTTCCAGACCAACTCCACTTCCCGTTTCTCCTCGAACAGCAGAAAGCGGTACTTGTCCGGCAGCGGCTTGCCCGCCTCCAGATATCGGGTGATATCCCTGATTTCATTATCGGTCAGCTTCATCTATTCGCTTTCAGCACGCAAAGGGAAGTTTCCAAGTAAGCCCCTTAAACCTAAGGCCTCAGAATCGCTGTTGACGACCGGCAATGCGTAATTTGTAGCTTAGAATGCCACGATCTAAGCGAACAACCCCTCGATCTAAGGTTACAATGGCGCAATGACACCGTTTTTCCGAAATCTACTTCTTGCGCTTCTTTCTGTCTGGTCGCTGGGTCAATGCAGAGCCTGCCGTGCTCTTGGCCTTTTTTGACGTTTTTTTGCTTCGCAGTTGTTTGGAAGCGATTTTGCCAACTCGTTTTGAGGTTTTTTCGTTCTTTGCCATTGTTCTCCCTTTCAAATTGGGATTTTCTTGACGACTATTAATGACCTCTTAAAGTCATCGTTTTTTCAACCGATTGAAAAGTATTTTCCCTTATATGATTATAAACTTGCTTACTGTCTGTATGTGGTGGATCGTACGGTTTAAGGATACTTGAAAGCTTCTGATTATCTCCCTTCAGTCTCGACGGCAGAAAGCGCCTTTTCCTCGGCGGTTCTATGATAAGGACCTGGCTCTCTCCTAACATACTGATTCTGGGTCAGTTAGGCACCTTTTGACAGCAACCAGTAGGTCTTTCATTCCTTCCAGCGAAACTTTGATTCCCTCCAGTATGCCAGTCATTCCTTCCAGTATGCCAGTCATTCCTTCCAGTATGCCAGTCATTCCTTCCAGTATGCCAGTCATTCCTTCCAGTGTGGCAGTCATTCCGTCCAGTGTGGCAGTCATTCCGTCCAGTGAAGGTTTCATTCCGTCCAGTGAAGGTTTGACTGGACAGCGGAGCCCGTTCACTGGACAGCGGAGCCCGTTCATTCCACTCCGGATGCCGTTCACTGGGCATCGGAGCTGGTTCATTCCACAGCGCAGCCGGTTCAATCCCCAGTGGCTACGGTTCAGTCCAACATGGTTGTAAATCATCGTCGTTTTCACGTCCTTGTGCCCCATCCTGCGGAACGCGGGACTCGACCCTGCCGATATCGCAGGCCCCTCCCGCTGCGGAGCGCATCCCAAGGCCGTCCTGGCAGACCTGATTTGCGTCGTCTTGTTCCACATCGCCCCGTTGGTCTGCTCCGAGCTGTCTGCGTGAGGCACGTACAGGCAGGCCGGCACGCCGCGCGGCGGTTGGCGGGGGGATTTCCGGACACGCACCACCGGAAGGCGTAGTGCTAACGTCACGCGTGACCGGCGCAGGTGAGGCGCAGAGCGCAGCGGCGCGGCTTACCTGCGTACGTCTCGACGCGATTGTTCTCCGACCCTGCTCTATCGACCTGCATCCTTTGCAGGCTTCTCTATCCAGTCTCCCATATTGTTGTAGCCGTCATCATTGTTCCATAGATAGAAAGTGTAGCCTTTGGGAATCCGGCCGCACCTCTCTGATGTGTTTCCCTGCAGGTCTTTGATCTTGCTCACATCGATACATAGCAAACCGTTGCCAATCTCAATACTCTTCTCGATCTCGTACTTGACCCATCGACTCGCGCACGTCTCTTTTGCGACCAGCACGACCGTCAGAGATGTTCCTTTGAGTTGGTTGTCGATCCAGTTCTTGATTGCCGTATTCCCTTGCCGTTTCACCTTCTCAAAGTCAGCGGCATGGATGAAGCCAGCGGCTTGTTTACCTTGCGCGACCCAACTCTTACTGACAATCATTGCTCTCGACACATCCTGGTACTTGAAGCTAAACAATACTCTTCTCGACATGGTCTATACTGCTTTGCTTTGGCAACATTGCAGATACACAAATACGCCTATGAGGCCCAGAGAGATTGATAGATACAGCTTGCGAATGGTTCTGGAAGTGAAGCTACTCCAGTAGGAATACGTGCCGCCAGTGTATAAGTCAGGACGCATTGCAAATGGCTTTATTATTTTAGGTTTCTCCGTCAGTTCTGCCACATCATTGTACAGCCCTCGGAACTTTCGTTCCTGCATCAAATAGTAAGCGTCAAGAAACCAAAAGACCACGGCTGGGAAGATTGCAGTAAGCACAAAGAAAGTGTTCTGAGTTGAAGCAAATATCGCCAACAGGGCACAGACCAAGGTTACAGCCCACTGCTTTATCTGGAAAGAGTTTGTATTCATACGAGTGATTACGTTTTGAATGAACTCTAAATGCTTGAGCTTTTCATCCGACATATTATTCTCCTTCCCCATAACGCTCGACATCAGCGGCGGCGCCAAGCGCCGTCCGCTGCAAGCTCTTCTTAGTCGATCGCTTGGTCACAGTTCCCTCAGCACCGCGTTCATATTCTGTCTCAGCGTGCGTTCGAGCCGCTGGCAAGGGCGCGGCGAGTATTGCTACAGCACCACACGACGATGCCTCAGCTGGGCCTGAACAGCCGGTGATTGCTCGCCGTAGCTGCGCTCGTCAGGCATCCTCCGGCTCCCTACGACTTGTTCCGAATCGAGATCGCTTCCTCCACCCAATACTCAAGATTCGTCTTGATGTGATCGTAAACGTTCTTGCTGGTCGAGTACGGTGGGTCGTACGCCTTGACGACCGAGGAGAGCACCTTGTCAGAATCTCCGTACTTGATATTCGAGAACGGATTAGATCCCTTTGTGGATTGCTTCTGCTTGCTGTCCTTGAGGTTGTGCACATAGACGCCGACCACGCCCTTTCCGTCGTTCCATCCGTTTACGATCTCGTGCTTGATCCACTTTCGCCCGGCGGTGTTTGAACCGATCAGGACGACCACACAAGACTTGCCGTGCAACTGCTCGGCGATCCACTTCTTGATCTTCTCATCACCGCCTTGTGTGATTTTCTCCCAGTCGTTGTCGGAGCATGGCGGATTACCCTCGATCACGCCCATGTTCCGAACCTGAGACGCCCGCCAGTTATCGGGCTTGTAATGAAAGCTGAAGAACGCTTTACGTGCCATTATAAATCCTCCTTTCTGGCATGTCATTTACTGGTCGTTGCACGGAGTGTCGTTTCCATCGCGAAGGTCTGTCTCCTTCGCAAGGCGCGACTGGCTGTTGTCGTCACGATGGACGCAGATGCAATTGACACCGTTTCCAGTCACACAAGGCCACTTCTCGTGATTCGGGATTCTGTCCTTCAATGCGTCGGTTTCGCCGATATAGAGGAAGGTGTGTGTCCCCTTTCCGTCAGGCCCGACGTCCCGTCTTGTAAACATATAAACAGCACCGACAGCATTGAACGAGGTATCTGCAGGATACACTTCAAAGCTATAGCGTCCGGTCTTCCGAGTGAACGTGGCGTCAGCGATTTTGGCCATACCCTTCTCCTTGTGCCCAACTTCTGTATATATAGTTCCCTATAAATCCTTTGGCCATGCTGCCTTATTCTGTATAAAACGAAAGTGTGTCGGAAAGCAGACACCCCGAGACCCGTGCCAGACATGTATGTGTTTTCCGGACGATTACCCTTTTTATGCTTACAGCGTACCCCCGGTTCGCCGCGCAGTCAAGGCGATTTCTCAAGAAAATCAAGGGGCCTGGCGACTCCGGCGCACCGCCACCCGTTATCTCTAACCGGCGCCAAGGGCCGAGCCTACACAGGCCCCCGACGGACGGGACCGGCCAAGGCGCCTCGACGAACTCGTGTCGGACAAGTGGAAAGCTGCTCAGGACATCCCCCAGAACGTCCCCGCCCGATCCCTCACATCCCTGGATCTGTCGCAGACTCGATGTGTGTTCACCCGGTGGTTACCCTCTTTCAGCGCGAAAGAATCTCGCGGAGCTGGACGAGCCGGTCATCTATCGGCTTTTTCTTTTCCCAGGTCTCTCGCAGCGGTGTTCGTACAACCTCGCCGTTGACTTCGCCGACCATCACGTTCGTCTCGCCATCGAGAAGCGCCTCCACGGCGGCTTTCCCCAGGAGCGATGCCAGAATCCTGTCCCGAGCGGTAGGAGAGCCTCCTCTCTGCGTATGTCCGAGAACGCAGACACGGTAGTCAATGCCCGTTCTTTCGGCAATCTTTTTGCCGATTTCAGCGGCGTTGCCAAGCTCGTCCCCCTCCGAGACGATGACAATACGACTCCCTTTTTGTCTTCGAGCCCAGCTCCTTGCTTCTTCGCACAGAGCATCCAGGTCGCTCTTCGTCTCCGGAATGAGGATATGCTCTGCCCCGCCGGAAACGCCGACAGCCAAACCGATGAAACCAGCCTGTCTCCCCATGACCTCGATCAGGAAGACGCGGTCGTGAGATTGTGCCGTGTCTCTTATCCTGTCCACGGATTGGAGGGCGGTGTTGACCGCTGTGTCGAATCCGATGGTGAAGTCCGTCCCGTATATGTCGTTATCTATCGTGGAGGGAATGCCAACCACGGGAACGCCGAACTCGTCAAAGAACTCCACTGCTCCTCGGAATGTCCCATCTCCTCCTATCGCCGCAAGAGCATCAATTGCATGACTCATAAGGCTCTGGTAAGCCTTCCGCCGGCCCTCTTTTGTGAGAAATGCCTCCGAGCGAGCCGTCTTGAGAATGGTGCCTCCGGATTGAATGATGTTGGAGACGGACCGCGGCCCCATTTTCTCGATTTCCCCCTCGACCATTCCCCGGTAGCCTCGTTTGATGCCATGAACTTCTTTGCCGTGGTAAAGGGTTGTGCGAACCACAGCTCGGACGGCCGCGTTCATGCCGGGGGCGTCCCCTCCACTGGTGAAAACTCCGATCTTTTCGATTTCCTTTTTCATCATGCAGCAACCTCCGCCATTGGGAAAAGGTTCTCATGTCGGCGTATTCCGTTCTGAGCCTCGTATCCAAAACCGATTGCCCGGAAGGCATAACGGGCCGAGCAGAGGACCTCTGAGTTGTTCCTTCTCTTTCCGGAAGGTCAAGACATCATTATCGCCTTGTGGGCCCCGGTGTCAAGAACCACCAGGCGTTGGCCGATGGCGAGTCTTGCGGATGATATTCACTCTCGCCGTAACGCCTCAGTCTCAGGCGGATAGGCGGAGGAGGCAAGAAGGGAACAGCAGATTAACGCAAAGGCGCAGAGAATAAGGTGAGAAGGACACCCCGCCATGGTGGGGCTGTCGTTCCGTGGGCGTCTCGCGCTTGATTGCCAGGTGCAGCTCAGTGTTGCCGTCTATGTAATGCCGGCGTCTCGCCGGCAGTCCCGAGGGCGTCTCGCCCTCGGCGGGGGCAAGATGCAGGCGATACGTGGGCCTCTCTGCGGACTGTGCGGTTCCAACCTCAGCCGCCGGTAACTGAGGCATTACCTCTCGCCCCAAAAAAGGGGTGCTCGGCGCGGGGAGTTATGCTATCTTTTTAATGAGAGTGCCGTTTCCCATTCGATACGAGTAAAGCAGCATAAAGTCCCAGGGAACCATCATGCAGCACTTCCTGACAAAGCTTCTCTCCGTGATCCTCGCTCCCTCGGCGGCGACCAGGCGGCAGCGCCAGACCCTCGGCAGCGTGGTTCTCATCGTAGTTGTCCTGATGGTTCTTCTCGGAGGTTTTTTCCTGAAGGCGGGAGCGGGTCCGGGTACTTCGCTCCTATTCTGGGGAATCTGCTTTCTGCTGATGCTGTGGTCGGTCTTTCTCGCCTACCTAAACGTTAGGAGCATAAAAGACGAGTTCCGTGTCCAGAAGAAAAAGCTCTTTTTGTCCACCTTCTCGCGGTCCGGTTTCGAGAAAAATAGACCGGAAAAGACCGGCGGCCAGCCCCCCTCGAGCAAAATCAGCGGGCGGAGCGAAACTGGCTTCGGCGATGCCGGAAAGCGAGAATAATTGTTTCAGCCGCTGAAGAAAGTCCTCGTTCGTTTCTGCGTTGTTCCGCGGCGGTATGTGCAATTGTGATTTTCCATGGGCTATGTGGCAAAACGCGGAACGACGCCTCCGCGGTAATCCCTCAGTCTCGGGCGGATACCCCGCCAAGGCGGGCGAGGAAAGAAAGGAAAGGGAGGGTAACGCAAAGGCGCAGAGAGCAAGACGGGAGGGAAACGGCGAAGTTTTTGTATTTCTTGCAGTTCTGTCTTGTAATTCCTCAGCCTCGGGCGGATAGCCGGCCGACGCGGAGGAGGCAAGAAGGGAACAGCAGATTAACGCAAAGGCGCAAAGTCGCAGACAATAAGGTGAGAAGCACACCCCGCCATGGCGGGGCGGCAGTCCCGAGGGCGTCTCGCCCTCGGCGGGGGCAGGATGCCACCGGCACAAGGGCTACTTTGCGTCCTATGAGACCCGAACCTCAGCCGCCCGTAAGTGAGCCATTACCTCTGTCTTCCCGAATTCCATTGCACTTCGCGCCATCAAGTGGTATAAGTTTCTAACCGCCATTGATTGCAAAAGAAGAGGAAGATGTGTCTGCGGCGCATGGCGGGGGCGGTACTACCACGGAAAGCGCGGTCTGCCCCAGATGGCTGAGGAGGGCGAGTAGCATGAGAAGAAGCTTTTGGCGACGCTTTTTTTTCCGGGTGATTTTAACTATCTCAATGGGCATATACGCCGGGGGTATCCGAGCCGGTGTTCCCTCCAAGCCAAAGCTCAGCGACAAGCCCGCCACTATCCGCGCGCATGTGAAGGAGACGCTTTTCCGCTCGATCGGCTGGCTGAGAACCCAGCAGCGAAGCGACGGGAGTTTCGCCGACTCAGCGGTTGTCAACGACGATGGCAGCGTCGGCAGCAAAGGGATTAACCCCGCTCTTACCGCCCTGGTTGTTTATGGAATTGCAAAAAGCCCCCTCGCCGACGAGATGCGGAACACCGACATGGTGGAGCGAGCTGTCGCCTACATCAAGCGAAACGTCAAGCCTGACGGGGGCATCTACCACGAGCCTTTTGCGAGCACCTACCAGACGTCCGTGTGCCTGTGCGCGCTGTCTGCTCTGAGGGACCCGGGTGACTCGCCGATTATCTCCGCGGCACAGAGGTACTTGAAATCGTTACAGGCGACGGAGCATGTGGGCCTTTCCACGTCTGACTCGAACTACGGCGGTTGGGGCTATTCCGCCGGCGCCAGAGAGGCAGACCTCTCCAATCTTCAGTTCGCAATGACTGCTCTCAAAGAGAGCGGCCTGACCGCCCACGACGCCGTCTGGGAGAAAGCGCTTCGCTTCGTTGTGAGGTGCCAGAATATCAGCGTGGACGGAGGGTTCATCTACCGGATGGACGAGAGCAAGGCGGGCGTTGACGAAAAAGGAAACTATCGCTCCTATCTGAGCATGACTTACGCGGGTCTGTTGAGTCTCATCTACTGCAATGTGGACAAGGACGACAAGAGAGTCGTGGCGGCGGTCAACTGGCTCAGGAAAAACTATAACCTCGAGGAGAACGTTCCCATAGGTAAACAAGGTCTCTACTACTCTTACCACACCATGGCAAAAGCGCTGGCGACTTACGGTGAGAAGAGGTTCGTGGATTCCAGCGGGCGCAGGCACGATTGGTTCAAGGAACTCGCTTCCACTCTCCTGAAAAAGCAGCACGCCCAAGGTTTTTGGGTCAACACGTCGCCCAGGTGGTTCGAGACGGATAGAGTCCTGGTAACCGCGTACGCGATTCTCGCACTGTCGGAAGGGTACGCTGCGTCGCAATAGGGAATGTGTTTCCCCGGGGGATAAGCCGAAAGCGATAGCTACGCCTTGTTACTTCTTTTGCGGCGACATAAGCGGATGCGAAAGCTATCCTACAACGCGGTTTTCGGCATGGTGGTGTCCTGCCTTGTTGCGGGCTACATCGCCTCCTTCTTTTTTGTCAGGAGGTTGAGGCCGAGGGAGTTCAAAGAAGAATTCTCGGCCATTAACTCGCTCTACGAGAGAGGGGATTATCGTGGGGCTATCACCGCTTATGACAGCCTCGCCTGCCGTTACAACATCCGGTGCATGAGCCTTTACTACAACCTCGCCAACGCGTATTACAGGACGAACAAGCTCGGTGAGGCCATCTTATACTACCGGAAAGCTCAGAGATTTGCCCCACGGGACAGGGAGGTGGCGGCGAACCTCCGAATCGCACAGGCAAAAGCCGGGGTGGTTCCTTATTCCCGGCGAGGGCCGCCGGCCCGAACAATCGGTAGAAGGCTGGTGAAACTATTCTCTCTTTTCGAGGGTGTGGCTGCGTCGCTGACTTTTCGTTGGCTGCTCATCATCGTGGTGATTCTCGCGGTCTTTTTCAGCCGGAAGCGGCGTTACCTGATTCGGATTGCCGTGGTGCTGGCAGTTTTGCTTTACCTGTCGGTTGGAGCGACGATTTACAAGGTCTATGTCCAGAAATCATTCAAGCAGGCGGTAGTGCTCGACGAACAATCGCCCGTGAAAGCGAGCCCTCTCGAGGATAGCCCTACCACGAGAATCTTAAAGGAAGGCACAACTGTCCGGCTCGAGCGCAATCGCAACGGCTGGTGCAAAATCGTTATGGATGACGGCAAGGTCGGGTGGGTGAGGGCAAGCGACATCGGGGAGATATGAGCGTGCCCCGAAACGTGTTTGACCCGAGCTGGCGTGCGAGGGTGCCCGATTAGGCCCTGCGCGGCTACTCAGTCCACAGAACCGGCCGGGTTTGTCGTCGCGAAGTGGAATGGGCACGGACAACAGCGCGCAATAGTCTCCTCGAGCTCTATAGGAGTTTTTGCCAGAGTTCACGGGATGATGGAAGATGTACCCTGACGAAGCTCGTGAAGCCAAGAACGTTGTAGGAGTCACCAAACTTACCGCTTTTGTAGTCGTCCCAGACCACGAGGTTGATGTTGTGACTCTTCATTTCCTCAACCTTCGCACGTGAGACACGCTCGTCAGCCGTAAGTATATATATCTTGCCGGCGTTTGTGGACGACAATTCACCGATGACTTGCCTCCAGCGCTCCCTGAGCGTCCTTTTTACCGAGATCACCACGCAAGCCGTTCTATTTCTCCTGAAAGCCTGCGCATTGGGGATGACGTAGTCCACCTTACCGTCCAGTACCTTCTGCCTGTCGAAAGGATAGCCGAGAAGCTCAAACAGGTATCGCACGTGTTTCTCGAAACTGCCGCCAGCCCGCGTCTTGCGGGACTGCGAAATGCTCAGGAAGAACGTGAAGAGTTCGTTGGAGTTGAGTTCTGTTGATTCCGATAGGCGCCCTGTATCCCTCAAAAGCCCCTCGTCCACGGCGCGCCTTATTATCTCTGCTGAACACTTGCGCTCGTACTCCTTGTAGATTTGGAATTCAAGAGAGAGCAGCTCCTTCAAGTATTTGTTGAAGTTCTCCTCGACTCGCGCCTTGTCAGCCCCGAGGCGCTGCTGGGCAAGATGCGCGAGCTCATCACCGGATGGCATTATCTCAGCGCGCAGCTTCTTTTGAAAGTCAGCGAAGCGCATCGGCGCTCTCCTTCCTCAGAATAACGATGTATTCGCTATTCATCGTGGTATCCGTTACGCCTGGGGCGTTTGTGGGACTGTTGACCCTCGGCATCCTCTTTGTAGGGATGTCGCGGATGACGGTCCTTAAGTGAAACAGGCCGATTTCCCGGCACAGCTCGGCTATTATAACGTCCGTAGGAATGGTGAAACCTTTCACTCGCCTATTGCCGATGACTATCGCAAGATGGCCTCGGTGTCTCAGTAAAGGCGCCAGGTTCCGCAAAGACCTATTGAGGTCCGTGAAGAAGCTGAGAACCTCCCTGGCCCTCTTGCGGTCCATGGAGGAAATCCTTTTCAACACGCCCTCTAAGCTCCGGGAAGGCAGGTTACTATGCAACGAAGGAGACAGCACGCCTCCCAGCGATTCCCTATCAATGTTGACCTTGCTGTAGCCCAACCACTGCAGCGAGAGCCTCGAAAATTGGCCGTAGGCCACAGTAGTTTTGCTGTCGCCGTAGGGTGGCGACGTCAGGATCAGAGCTATGGAGCCGGGTGCTATCTCTTTGGCGGGCGCTCGGATATCCCCTTCGAGTATTCTCACCCAGGTCGTGATGGACTTCTTATACGTCTCAGATAGCTTCTCGATGTTACGCGATGCAATGCGGCCGAAGATGCCAAGCACATCGGGCTTGTGCTCATCAAGATTCTTGATTCTGACGAGCTTAAACTCGCCGTTTCTTGTGTTTGAACAGTGTCTGACGGTCTCGCTGAAGCTGACCTCGAAGAAGGTTCTGACGGTAGGGTCGTCCAAAGCCTCGATCTTCCCCAGTAGCAGAGAAAGCGCTTCTATTACGTTCTCCTTAAACCAATAGTCTATGTTGAAGAACTTGGGAGCGATGTGGTTGCCTTTTTCAGGCCCGTACAAAAGACCGCGCAGCGCTTCCAGTAGTGAAGCGGTCTTTAGTGGTGTGGTTTTGGCCCTCGCAAGGAGGACAGCAAGGGGGTTTATATCTATGCCGTATGCGTAACGATTGTGAAGCAAGCTTTCGACGAGCACAGTGCCGGAGCCCATAAATGGGTCGAAAACCGTGTCTCCCTCGTCACTGAGCTCGACCAGGAGGCGTCTGGCAATCGGATAGATCATCATTGCCGGGTAAGGATGGATACCGTGAACGCCCCAGGAAGTATTGGCCTGGGCGTAGTCAAAACTTTCGTCGCGGTAACGCTCTCGCGCTGTCGCTTGCGCCATTTCTCGTGTTCCTTCCCGCATAGCTGCATGCGGCTGCTTACTATCCGGTGTTGGGCACGCCGATTTCCAAGCGGGGCCGACGTGATGCCCGCAGCCAAAAGCCCCTCGCCGTCAGGGGGTCTCGATCTCCGTGCGGGATGTTATAATCTTATCAACGATGCGGTACTCGAGCGCCTCCTGAGCTGACAGCCAAAAGTCCCGGTTGGCGTCCTCTGAAATCTGCTCGACGCTTTTTCCTGTGGCTTCAGCGACGATGCAATTGAACCTGTCCTTCAACTTCAGGATTTGCTTGGCTGTAATCTGGAGGTCGGCTGCCTGCCCCCAGGCGCTGGTGAAGGGCTGGTGAATGAGAAAACGAGAGTTTGGCAGAGAATATCTCTGCCCCTGGTCTGCCGCCAGAAAGATTATGATTGCGGCGCTGGCGCACAGCCCGGAGCAGACGGTCCTGACCTGCGGGCGCATAAATCGCAGAACATCATAAATCGCAAATCCCGAATCTGCCGCGCCTCCCGGAGAGTTGATGTACACGGTGATAGGCTTGGCGGGGTCCTCTTCTTCCATGAGAATAAGGCTGGCGATGACTCGTTCGGCTGTGACATCACTTATCGCCCGCGAGATAAGGATGGTCCTTTTCTTTATCAACCTCTCCACGAGTTTGTCTTCGATTCTCTCTCTTCGTCCCTCTTCGCCTTCCTGAATTCGCTCCATTCGTTTTGCTCCTGATATGTCGGTTGTTCTTGCCAAAACCGTCGGCGTTTTTCCGGCGATGATTTCCATCGAGAGAAGCATCGGCTTACTTCCTCGCTTATTACCATATCAACTTCGGTATCGTGTGGGCAAGCTCTGCGTGAATTTCGCGAAAAAGCAGGGGTTCTGGGCCTCGGTTCCGGACGGGCCCGATGACGCTTCAAGAAAAAAGCTGCCTGCGACAGGCAAAGCGAGTAGCCAATCCTCAAGTTTGCCGGCTGGAGGCCAAGGCTTGCTGGTTCGGAGGGTTGCCTCAGTATTTCCTCAGGAGACCGATGACGATGCCCTGGATGCGAACCTCTTCCGCGTCCACAATTATGGGCTCGATGCGCGGATTTGCAGGCTGAAGCCTCACCTTGCTGCCCTCCCAATAGAACTTTTTCAGAGTCGCGTCCTCACCGTGCAGCAAGGCAACAACCGTTTCCCCATCCTCCGCGTGGGAGCGTTCCTCAATAATAACGAAGTCGCCGTCCCGGATTTGCTCCTCGATCATCGAGTCGCCACGAACCTTGAGAACGTAAGTTTTTCCCCGCCCAAGCATTTCCTCGGGAATGGACAAAGTCTCCGGAACCTCGATTGCCTCGATCGGTTGCCCTGCGGCAATCGTGCCGAGCAGAGGAACCTCCGCCTCGCGAGCGAGGGTGAATTCGCTGCTGGGCAGAAGTTCAATTGACCGGCTCTGGTGCGCCTGCCTCGTGATTACCCCCTTCTTTTCCAGGAATTTCAAATGTTTGTGAACCGTGGCCAGCGAGCCGAGACGGAAGTGCCGTCGGATTTCGTCAATGCTGGGAGCGTAACGGTGAGACTTGATGTAACCTCCCACAAAGTGGAGGATTTCGCTTTGTCTCTTAGTCAAGGGCATTGTTCACACCTCCTTTTGCTCCGGTTTCTCGCAAGAGCCTGCCCCAAAGAAAACGTCTATCACGTGCATATTTTTCCCTTCCGGCCCGCCGGCAAAACCATCAATGGGGTCGCTCCTCAATATTCAACTCCATATTTTAGGCGAAAACACGGCGAATGTCAAGCGAAAATATTCGATGGGCGTAATCCCTCAGTCTTGGGCGGATACCCCGCGAAGGCGGCGGAGAGAAAAAGGAAGAGAAGGGTAACCCCGCGACACGCGGGGCAGAGTCGCAGAGAGGAGAATGAGAAGAACCCCGCCCTCGCCTGTCGTGGCATGGGCATCTTGCCCATGATCCCCATCCCGCGTTCCGCGGGACCCCCAGCGGGATGCCACGTGGGGCACGGCTTTTTTTTGCCGTGAAGGGTGCAGCCGGAGCCCGGCGGGGGCAGGATGCCCCCGAGACAGCCGGCAAGATGCCGGCGGTACAAGGCCGGCTCCGGGTGGTCCGCGGGCTCTGCGTTTCCACCCTCAGCCGCCCGTAACTGAGCCATTACCGATGCGCCGCCAGTGTATTTCGGTGGCAAGGAAAAGAGGGTGAGAGAGCTTAACGCAAAGACGCAAGGCCGCAGAGGATGAATGAATAACAAGAGCTGAGCCACGCCCTTGCGACTGGGCCGTCTCGCGAGTGGAGACCCGTGCCAGTGTCACTCCCCGGGTAAAAAAAGGCCCCACGATTTGACGCGCCCTGTTTTCAAACAAGATGCCGACACAGGTGCGGAGGGTGCGGCTGCGCTTGAGTGGTGCGGTTCAACTGAAATCAGCGGTCGAGATGCCCGGCTCAAGCCGGCTTCGCAGAGGAAAAAGGCGCCCTGTGACCACTCGCTGAAACGGTTGGCTAATGGCGGCGCCAGCTAAAGCCTGGCAGAAGTGAGGCTCTGCTGCCGTGTTCAGCGCGGACCGCGCCGCCGTGAAATAACGGTGAAAAGAGGTACCTGTTACCATCAAATACAGCCGCACCCCAGAAACAGATTGCCCGGGGTGTGGCTTCATTCCAGTGGCACGCGGGTCCGCTCTCGTGTATCCGGAGCGAACCGTGTATTGAGGATGAGCCTATTACGCCCCTTCAGGGCTTTTGTATTTCATGACGTGCCATTTCCCCGGGGCGTTGCCCTGGGCTAGAATATTGCGCCCTTTCAGGGCTGAAGATTGCTTTCGGGTCGCCCTGTAAGGGCAGACTTAATAAAGCTCAGGGCAACGCCCTGAGAAAGGGCCCCGGTTTAAGAATGATGAGCCCTGAAAGGGCGAGATATGTGCGTCACGACTCGCAAGGTCCCTCGAGGCCGGTTCGAATAGCCCGGCGTTTTCTCCTCTTCGTAAAGGCGAGTGGGGGGATGGGGTCGCGATTCCGGCACGGGTTAGCCCCAAGGACAGTTCCGCCACTGAAATGGAGCCACACCCTTGCCTGTCCCCGCATTTCGGAATGTGATACCATTCTGGGAGATTTGAGACACCGGACATGGGAAGTTTTGCTCCATGCCGTTGGTGGAAGAGGACCTTCCCCGCTGGCGGCCGCTCGAAACGGAAAACATCGGGGCGGACCGAAAGGCAATTGAGAAAGAAAGGAACTGACCATGACTGACTGGACACGACGTAAATTCATCAAGACCGCGGGGGCGGGGATTGCGGCGTCCGCTTCCCCATTCATCATCGCGAGGGCAAGAGGGCAAGCCACCGCAAGCGAGCGCGTGCGTCACGCCGTCATCGGCGCCGGCGGCCAGGGCCGTTCACACTGCCGCGGTTTCGCAGATTTGAAACAGTGCCAGCTCGTGGCAGTTTGCGATGTTGACCGCGAGCGGCGAGCCAGGGCAGTGAAAGGATTGCCCAACTCGAACAAGATCGCCCAGTACGAAGACTACCGGAGGGTCATAGGGGACAAGACCATTGATACCATCAGCATCGCCACCCCAGACCACTGGCACACCCCAATTGCCCTCGCAGCCATCGTAGCCGGCAAGCATGTCTATGTGGAGAAACCGTGCAGCCACAACATCATCGAAGGGCACTTGCTTGCCGAAGCCGCCAAAAAGTTCCGCAGATGCGTCCAGCACGGCACGCAGAATCGGAGTAATGGTGATGTGAAAGCGGCTGTTCGGTTCATGCGTGACGGTGGACTGGGCAAAGTGCGAATGGCCAAAGCGATTAATCATCAGCTCCGTGGGCCCATCGGACGCGCCCCCGAAACCGACCCACCGCCCGGCGTGGACTATGACCTCTGGCTCGGCCCCGCGCCCAAGCATCGCTTCACCAAAAACCGCTGGCATTACAACTGGCATTGGTTCTGGGATTACGGCACAGGCGACATGGGCAACGATGGAATCCACCAGGTGGACATCGCCCGTTGGGGGTTGGGCGTTCGGTTTCCGAAAGTGCTCACTGCGTCAGGCGGGCAGCTTTTCTACAACGACGACCACGAGACGCCCGATACCCAGGTCGTCACATTTGAGTACGATGATTGCTACCTGATGTACGAGATGAGGCTCTGGACCCCATACAAGCTGGAGGGCCATGACAACGGTGACGTCTTCTACGGCGATAAGGGCACGCTCGAGGTCGGGCGCGAAGGATGCGTCGTGAAGCTCGTCGGCAAGGAAAAGAAGCGCATCAAAGGCGCCGGCGGCCCGGGTATCATGCAAAACTTCATTGACGCCGTCAAAGCCGGCGATCCTTCCATGTTGGACGCTCCCATCGAGGAGGGGGCTATTTCCGCCGCGCTGTGTCATCTGGGCAACATCACCACTCGCCTCGGGTGCGGCCAGTTGAAGTATGACCCGGCTAAACGAAGTGTCCCCGGTAATCCCGAGGCGACCGCCCTTCTGGGCCGAAAGTATCGCGCCGGGTACGAGCTCGCGTACACCGGCTGACGTACCATTTGGGATTGCGGATTGCGGATTTTGGATTCTGCAATCTGCAATGGACTTCAATGGAGAAAAGCTATGACCTTCCGATTTCGGATGTGGGATTTCGGATTTCGGATTTGTTGTCGCGCATCTGGGCTCCTGCACCTGCGATTCCGCGATCCGCAATCCGCAATGCGCAATGGAGTTGGTTGTTTCAGGCCATGGATAACATACTGAGGTAGTGAGAAAATGAAGATAATGCACATGCTGTATCGTGTCTCGCCCGGCCTTGTGATGGTCCTGCTCAGCGCCGTGCCCACGTTCTTTCTTGGCGCGCAGGAGCAGGCCGACCCTGTCGGCGAGGTTATCAAGTATTCGCGCAGGAACGCGACATGGGATCAAATGGAGCCGGTCGTGGCGAGACTGACGCCTGCCATGTACGATGAGCTTTACGCCAGGGCGAAGCGGCTGACTCCTGATGGTCGGTGCAACCTGATGTCAAAGATCCTCAGCGCTTACCCCGAGCGCTGGGAACAAACGAGAGGGGGAATCGCCACGCGGCACATCGTCCGCTATTTGATGAGGCATCTGAACGACAGCGATTCCACAGTCCGAAACAAGGCCTGTTATAACCTTTGTGGTGAAAACGTTCCCAACGTGTATGTGCGGGACTTCACGCCGGAAATACTGGGGTCCGTGCGAAAATACCCTGAGACCCAGAGAGCCGCCCGCCTTCTCGGTAAGTTGGGATGCGCCGCCGCAAGGGAGCTTCTTCTGACTCCGGAGATGGTGGAGATCATGGCACGGCGGGAACCTGTGCCGCAGGGAGCGTCCAGGTACGTCAAGTGGAGCACCGGGCTGCGCAACCGGAAGAGGAGACGTGACGCGCAAAGTCCACTCGCAAAACTGGGCGACAGGGACCTGGAATGGAAGCTCATTCGTGAGTTCCGAGAGGGGCCGGAGGAGGACAAATGGATGTTGACCGAGCATCTGGGCTATATCGGTTCTCCGGGTTGCGTCGTGGAGCTGGCCAGGGCCTTCCTGGAAGCACCTTATCGAGCGGGGGTCAGCGTGGAGAAACCGCGCTGGGAGCGCATTGCTGAGGCTTTGCACGAGGCCCTTACCCAGGAACCCACTTTCTGGTTCACTTACTCACACAGCGGGGACAGGGCGGAGTACAATAAGATCAACGTTTGGATTAAAGAGTACCTGGGTATGGAATAGGCGGAGGCTAACGCGGCCACCTTCCTATGGAGCGAAAGACCGCGTACTAAGAATCGCGCCGGCGTCCGATTACTGGCCGTCTATCCAGGCACCTTACAGGGAACACAGCGACGAGAGAGGGCGAAGGCTCGTTTGCTATCCGGAACCGCCTGTTCCTTACTACATCGTCCTGTCGCTCCAAAACGGGCAGGGGGAGGACCCCTACTACATCGAGTGGGAGGATTTGAGCATCCGGAAGCTCTCGAGCTGTTGGACCGGGCGTCATGGAAGGAGCAATGGGTCAAGCGGATTTGCGATTTCGCATTTCGGATTCCGCGATCTGACTTCGTGGCTTCGCGTCTTTGCGCCTTTGCGAGAGCGGTCCTCGTCCGCGTTTTTCTCGCCAAGACGCCAGGGGTCGTCCCTCTCAAGGTTTCACTTGTCTCATTCCGCGACACTTCGCGTCTCTGCGTCTCTGCGTTAGAGCAGATAGTAGAAGAAGCAAAAACAATGGCAAACGCAGAGACGAAAAGGCGAAAAGAGGACTCCTACTTGATTTCGGCCGCGGGGCTGTCCGCCAAACGCCGAATCTGTTTTATTACCGCACAGTTGTCAAGTTGGCCGTCCCCCGCGTTTATCGCCGCTTCCATTATCTGCTTATGAACTCGCGCCAGCGGAAGGGATTGCCCGAACCTTTCCGCATAATCGAGGATAATCGCGAGGTCCTTGTTGTGCTGAGATATTCGCGATTGAGGTTTGAAATCCTCCTCGATCATCTTCTGTCCTTTGACGTCCATGGAGCAGGAGTAGGCGGGCGTCTTCTTCATGAGATTTAGAAATGTTTGTAGATTAAGCCCAAGTTTTTCAGCAAAGACCAAACCCTCCGCCAGAACAAGCCGATTCAAGCCCAGGACCAGATTGCCGGCCAGTTTCACCTTCGACCCGTCACCCGAGGGGCCAACGCGAAAAAACTTTTTCGCGAGCGCCCCAAACAGGTCTTTACACGCCTCATAGCCCTCCGGCTCGCCCCCGACCATCAAAACTCCTTCTCGGCGCCGAATCTGCTCGCTGGAACCGGAGATCGGCGAATCCAAAAAGAATATTCCTTAAAGGGGGGGTGTAGAACCGGGGTCGAGATTGGCGCACGGGCTGGGTCCAAGGACAATTCCGCCACTGAAATGAAGCCACTCCCAACTCGCCAGGGGGATTGACTTCGACCTTGTAACCAATTATGATAGGGCAATGCGATTGGAGAACCACAGACTATTCATTGTGAATAAGCTTGGGTTCGATTACGTCGTCATATCGAGACGTTCACTGACCCGGATTGGCAACTGCGATACAGCCGCATTCGGGTGCACAGCGGCGAAGGAAAGACATAGGGTGAGAGAAAATGAAAGGTAGAGTTTTTTTCGCACTTGTGGTCGTGGTTTTACCGTGTGTTTTATTGTCCCGCGTCTCAAACGGGGCGTGGATATGGACAAGGGAGTCCGGTAGATTCCGCAACGTAAAAGACGTCACCAAAGAGAACGCCAGGGAACAGCTCAAATTCGCTGACAGCTTTGAGAAGAGAAGGAACTTCAAAGGCGCCTTGCGAGAATATAAGAAAACGGTGAAGCAATTTCCGACTTCTCCGGAGGCTGCTACGGCGACGTTCAGGATGGGTGTGTGCTACGAGGAGCTGGACAAGCCGGACAAAGCCTTCAACGCCTATCAGCAGGTTTTGGAGAACTACCCTTCGTTTTCCGAGCCACAGGAGGTTCTTCGACGACAATTCGCCATCGCCAAGAAGTATCACGAAGGCAAAAGAAAGCCGTTGTGGCTCGTCAAGCTCAGACTGTTCAAGGCCACCGGCGCCGCCATCGAGTACTTCAACAAGATGGTGGAGACGGCTCCATACGGGGGATTGGCCCCGGAAGCTAAGCTCCTCGCCGGGGAGTTGCAGCAAGGAAAGAAAAGCTACGACGAAGCGATTGCGACTTATCAGTTTGTCATTGAGCATTATCCGCGAACTCCTGCTGCCGAGACAGCACTTTTCCGGACCGGCTCATGCTATTTTCAAAAAGCGCTGCGTGCCCGCTACGACGAGAACTCCATCTCCCTGGCGAACACGAACTTCAAGGGTTACGTTGAGAAATATCCCCAGGGCAAGTACGCTAAGGAGGCCCGGGAAAAGCTGACGTCGCTGGATGATAAAAAAGCTAAAGGCGCTTTTGAAGTGGGCCGCTTTTATGAGAAGAAAAAGCAATTCGACAGTGCTTTGATGTATTACAAAGAGGTGCTCCGGCGGCATCCCTTATCTGCGTGGGCCGTCAAAGCCGAAGGGAGAATTAAGGGAATGGAGCAGCGGGGCCTCGTTGAGAAAGAACCTTCGGCCGCCGCCTCCTGACCGGACGCGGATGCACACGGTTTGCGAAAAGCCGCAAGCGGAGAGCCGAGAGGAATTCACATGCCCGCGGCGAGAATGTCGCTATTGAGGCCGCAACAACGTGCCCCGTCGGATGGGCGGAGGCGAGCCAGTCCTATCCTGACCGTGGATTGGTGAGTACATGAGCTCGCAAGTACGGTGACGTATAGTGTTCTGTGACCATGCCGACGGCGTGGCTTTGACCGGATGAACAGAGTTCAGAACATCCCGTCCATCCTGTTATCCCGTCAAAAAAAGGAATACGTCCCCGACTTGTGAATCAGAGCACTAAGGATAGAGATGTGAAGATTTCTTTTGCTCTCAAGGTAATGATTCCGGTATTGGTCACGTGCACCGGCTTGATGGGGTGCGCCGGTTATCAGGTCGGAACGCTCCTGCCCGAACGGTACAAGACGATTAGTGTCCCTATGTTCAGAAATGCCACGACTCAGCCAAACATTGAGGCGCTTGCAACAAACGCGGTCATCGAGCATCTGAATGTGGACGGAACGCTTCAGGTGGTTGAGCGTGACCCCGATCTCCTCCTGAAATGCACCATCTCCGATTACGTTCGGACGCCGATTCGGTTCGCGGACGGCATCCATCCCGAGGAGTATCGGCTGACGATAACCGTATCCGCTACTCTGAGAGACGTCCGCGACGAGAAAGATATCTGGGCGAACAGGCTCATCAGCGGCGACACCGACTGTTACGTCGGGCCAGACCTCCACTCTTCGGAAAGAGCGGCTTTTACGATGCTCATGGAGGACCTTGCCCATGACATCGTGGAGGCGGTGGTCGAGGGTTGGTGAGCGAGACGGGGCGTTGAACCGGCGATGGTTGCTTATCGGATTCGCACCCGCCCGAGGGTTTACCGTCACGAACGACGCCGCGGAGACCGCGCGAAAGGTGTTTTTGCTCCCATGAAGTTACAGGATTTCAAAAGGTGCCTTTCCACTCTCACGCCGAGCGGCACATATCTCCTATGGGGTGACGAGACCTTTCTCATTGACGCAATCATCGCCCGTCTCAAAGACCTGATGTTCGGCACCGGGGAAGGCAGGACTACGAATTGCGTTGTCCTGTACGCGGCGGATTGCCGGGCCTCCGACGTTGCAGCAGCAGCTTCCACTCACCCCTTCTTCGGGGAAAAATCTCTCGTGGTCGTTCACAACATTCAGGACTTTCCGAGGGGAGACTTCGACGTCATCAAGGAATACCTGTCCGAACAGACTCCGGCAGCCGTCCTCGTCCTCACCGGTACCCCCCCGCCTCGTTACCCCAAGCCCCCGCCTCCGGCTATTCCGAAGGGGAAAGCTCGCGTCATTGAAGTGTCCTCGCCCCCTGACTGGGAGTTCGAAAAGTGGGTAACTTCCCTCCTTTCAAGGAATAAGAAAAGAATCTCGCCGGGGGCGATGGAGAATCTCCGCGACAATGTCGGCAGCAACGTCACCACTCTCGCGATGGAGATTGAAAAACTCATTTGCCTCGCTGGCGACGCCGAACAAATCAGCGAAAGCCACACAGAAGCTTTGCTCGGCCGAAGCAGGACCCAGGGAAGGTTTGATCTCGCCGACGCCGTGGCTTCAGGGGACAGGACGAAAGCGCTGACGGTGTTTGCAGACCTCTGGCGGGAGGGATTGAGCACCCCGAACATGAGTAGCAACAAGTGGATGACGATTCTGGTTGGCGCCGTTAGATCGCAATTGGAAAGAATCTGGCGGGCCAAGGAGATGCTCGACGAGGGCTGCCCCCGCCAAAAGCTCGGCAAGGAGCTGAGAGTTCCCGATAGATACCTGGACGGCTTCATCAAAACCGTTAACAGGTTTCGCGTCGCGGACTTGAGGAGGTCGTTGAGCCTTATGTTCAGTGCGGAACTGCGGGCAAGGTCCGAGAAGCTCGATGATCGCACCGTTGCGGAACTACTACTGGTCGCCCTTTGCAGACGTTCCGCCGCGAGGCGCCGCCGAGGGCCTCCATGAGCAACTTCCCCGCGCCACCCGCGACAGAGAACAAGAGAGCGGGGTGCCGTGTGAGACTCGTGTCACGCCAACGGCGCCTCATCCGGCCTCAGAAACGGACTGCTCGCCCTTTGCGTCGGACGCGGACGCTAACAGCACGTTCACCTTTCTGGCCAGGCGGGACTTCTGCCGGGCAGCGGTGTTTGCCTTATAGATTCCCTTTTTGACGCCCTTATCGTAGAGCGAGACGACCGTCCGCAGAAGATTCCGGGAATCCTCCTTTCGCTCATCCGCTACGGCAAGCAATAGCTTTTGCCGGTGAGTCCTCACTCTGGACTTGAAAGAAGCGTTCCCTAACCTTAGCTTCTCATTTTGCCTGACTCTCTTCTTGGCTGATTTCGTCGTTGGCACTTAGTTGTATCCTCCTCCACCGCAAGATGATTCGATAAAAACCGGCACGTATCCTCTCCGAAAAAAACTCCTCGTCGAAAAGGGACCCACACCCTCATCATCGCCAAACGCAGCACCTATGTACCAAAGAACCCGCTGCGTGTCAACCGCATTCGTCGCAAGGGTGTAATCCCTCAGTCTCGGGCGGATAGCCGGCCGAGGCGGAGGAGGCAAGAAGGGAACAGCAGATTAACGCAAAGGCGCAAAGGCGCAGAGAATAAGGTGAGAAGGACACCCCGCCATGGCGGGGCTGCCGTGGCATGGGCATCTTGCCCATGATCCCGACGGGCGGGACGCCCGTGCCGCGCCTATCCGCACACACAGAGGTGAGGGAGCGGATTTGCGTCACCATCCCGGTTCGTCCCTCGCAAACACGCAGCCTGCGACAAGCAAGCGAAAGCGAACTCTGTCACCACTCAATGTAGCCGCACCGTCTGGGGCGCGAACCACTGATGATCTTGACGAATGTTGAGGTGGTCCAAAGCCGCAAGTCTCTGATGTTCGTTGTGCTGGCCTACTTTCGCCGATGGCAGATCGAGGAGACCACGCCCTTGGCGTGGTTTGCCAAGCAGGCCTATCAGGTCGAGGACATTCGGCTACGGAGGTATCCCGCCCAAGGCGTGACAAAACATGATAGCGATTGTGTTGGCGGCGGTGTACTTCGTGGCGGTATGGTTGGGGCAAAGGCTGAAGCTTGGCATCCTGGCCCACCACGCTCTTCAAGCAGCCAAACGCATCTTCGGAGTCGCCGATTTCCGATACTATGCTCTGGCCGAGGGCGTAAAAGCCTTTCTGTTCGGCTCTCAAGCCCCACTTCGCGAAAGGAACGTTCAACCGCGCGCCGATCCGCAGCTCATGTTTCCAATATAGCCAATTGTTTGGGGAAACTCCTGTTCACGGAAAGCTTGACATTGAAGCGGCGAATGGGCAATATCATTGCCCGCCTTCGGAGGCGGGAATTGAACGTGGATGCGGGGCAGTTGTGGAGTTAAAAGTTCATTTAGCAGGTAGGGAGAGACTATGCCAGAGATTAAGATCAAGGAGAAAGACTACTGCGACAAAGTGTACGCTTGCTGGTTGGGCAAATGCATCGGGGGAACACTCGGCCGTCCGCTGGAGGGAAAAAGGGGGCCTCACCGGTTCACCTTCTATCGTCCCATCCCGAATCGCGCCGCCGAGAACGATGAACTGGACATCCAGCTCGTCTGGTTGCATGCCCTTCGCGAACGGGGAATTGACCTGACCTCCAGCGACCTCGCCTCGGAGTGGCTGGAGCACGTGATTTACTGGTTTGACGAATACCGCTTCGCCAGGTCGAACTTTATCAGGGGGCTTCGTCCGCCCATCAGCGGTTGGTTCAACAACTGGTTCAAGGACGGCATGGGCGCTCCCATCAGGTCGGAGATATGGGCAATGATCTCGCCCGGTTCGCCGGAGACTGCGGTCTCATACGCTTACCGGGATGCCATTATCGGCCACTCCGATGAGGGCGTTTACGGAGAGGTGTTTCTCGCTGCGGTTCAAAGCGCCGCTTTCATCATGTCGGACGCGGAAAAACTCCTTGAAATTGGTCTCTCCGCTATCCCGCCGGATTGTCGCGTAAGCCAGGCCGTTCGGGATGTGATAGAGTGGCGAGGAAAAAAAGTCTCCGGCGAGGAAGCTCGTCGGATGCTTCTCGAGAAGCATGGCTCAGACAACTTCAGCGATACTCCCCAAAACCTCGGCATCATCACTCTCGCGTGGCTTTACGGGGGGGGGGATTTCGAGAAGGGAATCCTTGGCGCGGTCAATTGCGGACTGGACACCGGGTGTAATGCCGGCAGCCTCGGTTCAACGCTCGGAATAATACACGGCCGCGACGGGATTCCGCCGAGATGGAAGGCCCCCATCAAGGGAAAGATAACCCCCGGCAGGGGCATCGTCGGCTTCGAGCCGCCGACCGAGATAGAGGTTCTCACAGAGCAGACCTTGCAGCTCGCAAAAGCGGTCCTCGAAAGGCGGGATACCGGCGTCTCCTTCTCGAGCAAGGGGAGGGCTCGGCGAACCGCGCCCGCCGGGTTCGCCAGTGGGCTATCCCCCACAGCCATCGCCGACGAGCAAAGACTCGCCCAGGAGCACCACCTCGGCGCCGCAACTGTCAAGATTCGCTTCCGCGATAACCCAACCATAAGCTACGACAAGCCCACGGAGATTGACTTCATCGTCGCCAACTCATCGGAAAAGGGCATCGAAGGGCACATTGATCTCACGGCGCCATTGGGATGGCACATCGAGCCGGAGAACACCTTCAAGTTCGCCATCAGGAAAAGAGGCAAACCATCCTGCAACACGATGGTCTTTCGCGTGGACGAGAATAATGTGCAGCTTCTCCTGCATAACCCGATATTGGCGCGCGTTTCAATCAAAGGCTTGCAGCCCATCAACGTGGCTTTCGATTTGCTCGGCGAACGCCGCTGGTTGATCGCCGGGCCCTACGGCAAGAAAGGCTCACGGGCTTTCGACAGAGTTTATCTTCCCGAAAAAGCTCTCGCCGAAGAAAAACCCAGAGGCAAAGTCGTCTTCAAGAAAGTGTCTTTCCCGGAGTTCTTGATGGATGTCAACCCGTTCTTCGGACAGAAGCAGGAAGGCGTCATTTACGCCTTTGGCTGGTTCTATAGCTCCCGCAAAAGGGACCTACGCATGTTCGCGAGTTGCAACGACGGCCTCAAGGTTTGGCTCAATGACAGGCTCGTTGTTAACAAACACTACCACTCGCCGATTCGTCCCCCGCAATACAGGGCGGACATCCAGGTTCAACGAGGCTGGAACCGGCTCCTCCTCAAGATCGCCCGCTGCGGTAATCCTGTGGACCTCCACTTCTACTTCGGAGACCGAAAGAACCACGTCTATAACGACCTGATTGACACGTACTTCCCGCCCGAGGTTCTCCTTTTTGCGGAGTGATGGGCTGTCAGGCGCCGCAGGCAACGGGCCGCGGTTTTTCACACTGGAGCGCGTGTCTCTCTCGCTTGCGCTGGCGCCGGGGTAGTCTGGATGCCGCGGCCGAGACGCGGTCCGGGCGTATCAAGATTTCCGCTTCACCGCCTACCGGCTTCTAAGACGGTTGATCACGGTCGGCATGATGTCCTGTCCGGTCATCTCCCCGAGTTCTCCTTTCGCGCACGCCTTCTCCGAGAATTCCTGCACGGAATCGGCGTTCAAGCCGCCGCCGCAAACCAGAATCGGAACCGGATCGTCCGAGTGAACCTTCATCAGGCATGGCGTGGAATGATCCGCCGTAACGATGATGGCTGTTTGTCCCGCGTCAATCCCTGCAACCAATGGGCCGATGAAGAAGCGGTCAATCTTCTCTATAATCTCTTTCTTGAGGTTATAATCTCCGTCGTGGCCCGGCACATCAGGGCCCTTTATGTGGACGTAGATTCCGTCGAAGTCCGGCAGCTTCTTTAACACTTCCGCCACAATCGTTCCGTATCGCTCCTCCAAGCTCTCCTGCGATAGCGGTATCTCAATGGGATGCATCCCGGTCAGAAGGGCGATGCCCTTCTCAACCGGCATCTCCACAATGCAACCAAAGTTCATGCCGTGTTGCTCGTTCATGGAGGGGAATTTCGGCAGTCTATCTCCGGCATCGCGGTTGAGGATGACGTTCGCCGGGAGATTTCCTTCCGCGATTCTCTTTTTGTTCACCGCGGATTCGTTGAGCACGGCGTGGCTCTTTTCCGTGAACTCGTTTGTCAGCTCCGCGGCGATTCTTGCCCCCTCCGGGTTGCTTGCGCCCTCGAGGGGAACACATTTCTGCACCTTCATCTCGTACGTCTTCAGCGCCACGCCAAGCGTCCCCTCTCTGCCATAAGCAGGGTCTGTATTGGACACCTCCCCGGAAAGCTGCTTTCCCTCGCTGCGGATGCACAGCACTGCTCTATGCTCGACGGTGTTCTTGAAAACAAACGTCGCCGGAGTGGAGGTCAGCTTCACCTTCTCATTCAACTCGCGGCTCAGCTCCGTGGCTTCCTCCGTGCTCAAGTTGCGTCCGGCTCGCCGGTTAGCGATCTCCCAGTTCTCGCCCACCGTGGCGAAATTTGACCTGTAAACAAGGTCTCCATCGCGCACGTCAACGCCCACCGCGTACGCCTCCAGGGGCCCTCTTCCGGTATAATACTTGTAAGGGTCATAGCCCAGAATGCTTATCACCGCTATGTCCGATTCCGGGGCAATCCCCTTCCCCACGGTATAGACCACACCGCAGATTCCTCGTGCCGCCAGAGAGTCCAGCCCCGGCGTCTCTGCCGCCTCCACAGGGGTCTTATCACCAAAGTCGGGGATTGGCCTATCTCCAAGTCCGTCCAGTACTACGTACAAAATCTTCTTCGCCATACTTTCTTCCTTTCTCTGTCAATAAGGGTCAGTTAGTTTAATCATTCGACTATCGCCCGCAGCGGGCGCTCCCGCTCCCCTCCATGACCTTCGGCGTAACCGGACTTTTTTAACGGGATAAGCAGGATAGCCCGCATCCTGGGAATCCTGTTCATCTTGTGAAGGGAGCCCCGCAGGTGCTCGCTCAATATCGGCATTTTCGGTCTCCTGCGCTTCCATTACCGATGCAGGAGATACGCGTATGCGGCGAGAGCTGCTTTACAGCCATCGCCGGCGGCGACGATAATCTGTTTCTCCGGAACCGTCGTAACATCACCCGCCGCGAACACCCCGGGCGTGCTCGTTCTCGCGTAGCAGTCGGTGATGATCTCGCCCCACTGATTCATCTTCACCAGCCCTTGGGCCAGTTCAGAGTTGGGAACAAGACCGGCCTCCACGAAAACTCCCTCCACTTCCAGAATCTTCGTCTCGCCCCGCCCTTCGGCGCGGTCGCTGATGGTGATGTTCGCCACTCGCCCGCCCGCTCCGCCGATCTCCAGCACATCGTGCCCGAGATGCAGTTCCATCTTCCGGAAACTCCTGGCCTTCTCTATGAGTATCGGGTCAGCCTGTAGCGAATCGGCAATGTCAACCACGTGTACTTTCGTCGCGCCGATCTTCAGCAGGTCGTTGACCGCCGTTAAAGCGGAGTTGCCCCCTCCGATGACCGCAACGTCCTTTCCCGCAAATAGCGGAGCGTCGCACGTCGCACAGTAGCTGACGCCTCTCCCAAGAAACTCCCGCTCTCCCGGAACGTTTAGCTCGCGAGACCTCTTGCCCGTCGCGATGATTACCGTCGCCGATTTGAGAACTTTTCCGCTCTCCGTAAGGACACGGAATCCGGGGCCATCACGCTGCACCTTCACCACAGTTTGCCTCAAGTCTAAGTCAATGGAGTGGCGGCGTATCTCCTCCTCGAACTTTTGGACAAGCTCCATTCCCTCGATGTAGTAAAAACCTATGTAGTTTTCCACCTCGGACGTCAGCAGAACCTGTCCGCCGATGTCACGGGAGATCAAAAGGGCGTTGAGCATTTTCCTCGCCGCGTACACACCCGCCGTCAATCCGGCGGGACCGCCCCCCACGATTGTCAAATCGTATTCTGCGCCGCCTTCTACCGCCGGCGGCACCGCTTCTGTCTCTTCCTCCGGCAGAATAACCCCCACTCCCTCTCGATGCATTCGTCTGTCCTGAACTACCCTGTTGGCGTGTTATTTCCCCAAAGGCATCCTGTAATTGACAGTCCGGCCGCCTCTCGATAAGGCCGCCGGGCGTTCAAGAATAAGAAAGTTGTGAAGGCCTGAGACACAAAAGCTCCACCTCCTGCACTTGTAAGCATACCCTCCGGGCGAAGAAAGTTCAACAGCAATTCCAGCCGGGCGTGGCTGCGAAGTCGTGGCATATCCGGCTGGCTTCCTTCCATTAGGTCGCTGTCGTCATTCCGCCCTGCCGGGCTTTAGCCGGCGCCCCCCTTAGCCACCTGCTTAAGCTGGTGGTCATCGCATACGCCGTCTCTGTCGTGGCAGCCGGCTTTAGCCGGGCTTCTCGACCGAAGGATTCATCCGACCATTGCCACGCAAATACAGCCACACCTTTTTAGCCAGCCGTGATCCCTCAGTCTCCGGCGTGTACCCAGTTGCGCGAGGGAAGAAGGGAAGAGGACAGTAACGCAAAAGCGCAGAGTCGCAGAGAGAAAGATGAGAAGGACCCAGTCGTCGCTTGCCGTGGCACGGGCGCCTTGCCTATGAGTGCCACCTGCGGGACGGCCGCCTGCCGACGGCGGGCAGGCCCATGCCAGATGGATGAGGCGTGTTGTTTTCGGGCTGGAGGGCATAGCCCGGCGCGGAGAACATTCGGTCCGTTCGGCCCTCGACTTATAATCTCGGTGTGAAGTGTCAAAGGGGCCGGAAACGGGGCGCCCGCCAGGAGGGGCTTATGATTCGGGAAAAACGACCTCACCGTGGCCGCCGATGTGCGGGAGCAGTTCCGTACCGTGGCTCGAGGAATCTCGTCCGCCTTTTCAGGAACACGAGGATGAGAACAGTGAACAGACCGACGAGAAAGATAGCCGCCCAGACGCGGTTAATCACGAGGCGCCCAAGAACAATGTAATCGCCCAGAATTTCCAGGAAGGTTAGGCTCGCCACAATGCCGAGTAATCCGGAGTGCTCTCTTCTGAGTGTCATTCTCCAGTCGAAGGGGCGGTCAGGAGCTGTGTAGTTCTTGAAATAAGGAACAATCAAAGGCGTCCGACGCGCCCACTCCACGAACTCGCTCCCAAACTTCCCCTCGAGGAAGGATTCCTCTGCGGCTATGATGCGCTCGTAGTACAGGGCGAACCCCAGCACGACCACCAAGGAGAACCAGACGCTTCTGACGAACAGGGAGCCACCCGCGACGATGACGAAGTTGCCAAGATAGAGTGGATGCCTCACGAGCGAATATGCACCCGTAGTGTTCAGCTTGCTTGCCTGTTGGCGAATAGTGCTTCTTCCCGATGTTCCCGGCGGGATAAACCCCACAATCACCCCCCGAAAGGCCAGCCCTGACAGCGAAATGGCCAGGCAGAAAAGCCCCCACAGCGTGCCGTACAGATGGGAACCGAAAGGGTAGTGGAATGTCCTCATGGCCAGAACTGCCAAAGGCAGACCGAAAACGGGTAGGTAACTTCTCCGCCTGAATAGAAACGATCCCTGTCTCGCCATGTCGTCCTTTAGCACCGCTTAACCTCCTGCCACTTGTGGTTACTAAGTGTTCCGATTCATAAGTTCGGTGGCGTATTTGCTCCGACAGGATAACAGAGTGAATGGCATTTCGGATTTCGGATTTCGGATTGCGGGTCTGCTATTTTGGATTTCGGATTCCACATTCCGCAATCTGCATTCCGCAATGGATAAGAGTTGTATCGCCTGAGCCGCCACAACACCTGCCTTGACCCCGCGGCACGCGGGGCTCGACGATGACCGTATATCTTTCGACCCCGCCATGACTGGGCGGGAAGACCTCGAGCAACTTCTCCGCCAATTCCTTCTTTGCGACTTTGCGTCTTTGCGAGAGGCCTCCCGTTTTTCCATTTTCTCTCGCCAAGACGCCAAGGGCGGCAAGGTGTTCGAGCCGAGCGCCCGGGGGCTTGTGATTTGCTGGATGCTCCACGTCTCTGGAAGAATCCGGTCTATCCTGTTACCTTGTCAAAATAGCTCCTTTCACGAGACCATTATACGTCACCGTATTTGCGAATCCATGTACTAAGCCCGGCGCGGCTTCTCCCACGGCCCTCTATCAGTGAGAGCGAGCGGAATCCGCTTGACCCTCGGGCCACTCAGTTTTCTCCACCGAGGACAATCTCCGGGACCCACCGTTCCCCATAAGAAAGCTCTTCAATGGCGCTTGCTATCGTAATCAAGGTATGGGATGCTCCATCACCCAGATTTCTCTGCCTTCGGGCAGGCTGCCCGCCGAGACTTCGACCTCCTGGCCGACTCTCTTGACGCCTTCTTTGCCTTTCAGAAAGTCCTCGACGGGCGCGATGGAAAAGCCACAGCATTCCGTCTTGTAATGCATCGGAATGACGATGCGCGGTTTCAAACTATCAACGATTTTCCAGGCAGTCGAGGCGTCAATGGTGAAAAAGCCCCCCACCGGAACGAGAAGAATATCGGGTGTCCCGATTTCCGCCGCTTCCCTCTCGGAGAGAAGGTGCCCCAAGTCGCCCAAGTGTGTGAGCGTCAAGCCATCTGTTTCGATGGTAAACACGACGTTTCTCCCTCTTTGGGAGCCTCGCGTGTCGTCGTGGAAGGTCCCCACGCCGGTAATCTTGACCTCTCCGACCGATGTGCTCCCCACGGACGAAATCACTTTCGGGTTCCCCTTCACCGCCTCAGCGAAGGCATGGTCTGCGTGGCTGTGACTCACCAGGACGATTTCCGCTATCTCGTTCACAGGGGGATAGCCTATTGCTCCGTCGTATGCTCCCGTATCAAAAGGGTCGAGGACAATCCTGGTTCCTCCCTCAGACGTCAAAGCAAATGCTGAATGACCGAGATACTTAATCTTCATGACGCACTCCTTTTTGAGATGCGGTTATCGGTTCCACCGCACCGAAAAGCTCAACGCGGCAGCCGTGTGCCGGCATACTTTATCTCCGGCCAATGGGTACGTACTCCGGCCCCAGTGGGCCGACGTGCTCGGCTCCCGGGCGGAAAATCCTGTTGACCGGCATCTATTCCAGAAAGACAGCTCGCACTGTCGGGTGATGGTGGAGCGTTGCATCGCGGGGGAAACGTTGAAAGGCGAAGGGAACTCATTTTTGGCCCTCGCCGACGAGCAACTCGCTCGCTTTCTTCTTGAGCTTCTCGACGTGCAGGTAATCCAGCTTGACCGTGCCAATGAGGAAGGGCCCATTCTTGCCCTGATGAGAATCCGAGCCGCCGGTGACAAGCAACCCCCACTTTTCAGCAAGACGACAATAATGCTCGGCGACCTGCGCGCTGACCGTGCGGTAGTAAGCTTCAATCCCCATGACGCCCTCTTTAACGAGCGTCGGTATCAACTTGTCGCTGTCGAGAAGAGAGGGGTGCGCGAGAACCGGTATCCCCTTCGCGCGCCTAATCACCCCGCAAGCCTCCGCAGGGGTGACATGCACCCTCGGCACGTAAGCAGGTTTCCCCCCGCCGATGTATTGGGCGAACGCTTCCCTGGTGTCGCTGACAAATCCTTGCTTGACCAGCGCTCTGGCGACGTGCATCCTGCCGACGGAGCCGAAGGCGGCAGCCCGGTCTATCTCCGATTGCTCCAGATTCACCCCGAGTTCGCCCAGCAGGTAAATCATCTTTTTTACTCTCTCGAGCCTCTCGGCACAGAGGCGACGAAGCACCGCCGCGAGGGCCACATTCTCGTAGTCAAAAAAGTAACCCAGGATGTGTACCTCGCTGCCGGGCTTGCCTGCCAGCTCCAACGCGGCCGGCGTGGGGAGATAAGAGCTCAACTCCAGTCCGGGAATCAGCTCGATGCCGATTTTCTCAGCGGCAGCTATGGCTTCCGGGAGGCCCGCGACCGTGTCGTGATCGCAGATGGCTATTGCGGCGAGCCCTTCTTTGGCGGCAACCTCAACCACTTCCGCAGGAGAGAGGCATCCGTCCGATGCGGAGGTATGAAGATGTAAGTCCGCGTAACCCCGGCCGCCGGAGCTCTTCTCTCCGGAGACCGAGGATAGCGCAGAGGGATAGCAGGTTTGCACCGAAATGTGTTGGCTTTCTCCCTCGCCTCGGCCTTGTCCACTCGCTGTGTGCTGTTCCCCGTGCCGTCCGGCGTCACGTAGCCAGGATTCTCTTTGCCTCATCGAGGAAAATCCCCTGCATGTTCATCTTCAGCGCGTCAGCGTTGCTGGCGTAGGCGAGGGCGTCCTCTTTAGTTATCAGCTTCTTATTGTAGTGGTTCAGGAGGGACTGGTTGAATGTCTGCATTCCGTCTTCACGACCCGTCTCCACCGCAGCGGGAAGCTTCAGCAACTTGTTCTCGTAGATGAGCTTCTTGACGGTCAGGTTGTTAGTCAAGATTTCCACTGCAGGGAGAACTCCTTCCCCCGCAGCTTTTGGAACGAGGCGCTGGCATACCACCGCCCGCAGCGTGGCGGAGAGCTGTTGCCTGACCTGGTCTCTTTCCTCCAGAGGAAAAAACTCGAGAATCCTCCCCACAGCCTGAGCACTATCGGTAGTGTGCAGAGTGCTGAAAACCACGTGCCCCGTGTCCGCCGCGGAAAGAGCGGCCATGAAGCTCTCGGAATCCCTCATTTCTCCGATGAGGATAATGTCGGGGTCCTGTCTCATAACTCGCTTCAAAGCCGCGTGGAAAGACTCCGTATCAATCCCGACCTCTCGCTGGTTGATAATGCTCTTTTTGTCGCGGTGGAGGTATTCTATCGGGTCTTCCACGCTGATGATATGCACTCTCCTGTTCTGGTTGATATAGTCAATCATAGCGGCGATTGTGGTGGACTTGCCGCAACTGGTCGTCCCTGTAGCGAGGATGATTCCCCGCTCGCTCAGCGCGATCTTCTTCATTATGGCGGGAAGGCCGAGCTCCTCGAAGGAGGGTATATCCATTTTTACCATACGCATAACGATGCCGATGAACCCTCTTTGCCGGAAGATGTTTGTACGAAACCTCCCCAAGCCTTCCGCCTCGTAGGCAAAGTCAACCTCGTTGTGCGACTGAAATCGCTCGTGGTGGTAAGCCGACATGATTTCGCTGGCGATTTTCTCCGTGTCCTCGGGGGTGAGCGGGTCATAGTCGGTGGGCTGAAGTTTGCTGTCTATCCTGAAGACGGGGACTGTCCCAACCTTCAAATGGAGGTCGGACGCTTTCCTCAAGACCATATCGGAGAGCAATGCCTTGGTGTCAATCATCTTTCATACCCTTCCTATGAACGGAGCCCCCACTTTTCGTCAAATCACATGTATGATAAGCCCAACTCCCTCAGAAGTCAAGGCCGTATTGCCTTCGGGTGCGGCTACGTTTCAGTGGGTGAGGTTGCTTAGGGTAACGCCGCCGTGGGCGGGGCACCGGGAGCCAAGATGCTCATGCCACGGCAGATGACGACGGAGTCCTTCTCATTCTTTTCTCTGCGACCCTGCGCCTTTGCGTTAAGCCTTCTGTACCTCCTTTCCTTGTTACCGAAATCCAGCCACGCCCTCTTGAAAAAACGTGCTTGAGCGAAAGCCATTCGCGCAATAGAATGTTGGGAAGGGCGTGTTCCCATCCGATGCGAGGAGGATTGGAGTAAACGTCTTGGCAGCAGCCCGCAGGCCGCCTGTGGGCGTGCGGGAGCGCCCTGTTTGCATCGTGCGCACGGAGAAGCAGCGGCGCGGGTTCAACGAAAAAATCGTTTGCAGAGATTTCCGATTGCCGAGGAGGGTAACATGACGATTCCAAAACAGGAGGCACTGAAGCGACTCCGGGAGCAGGTCGAAGTCGGCAAGCCGATCATCGGGGCAGGAGCCGGCACGGGCATTTCAGCGAAGTGCGCGGAAGCGGGCGGAGTTGACATCATCATTATTTACAACTCGGGGCGATTTCGGATGGCGGGTCGCGGTTCCCTTGCGGGGCTGCTGCCTTACGGCGATGCGAACGCCATCGTCATGGAAATGGCTCACGAGGTTCTCCCGGTTGTCAAGAACACGCCGGTGCTGGCCGGCGTCTGCGGGACGGACCCTTTCCGTCTGATGGACGTGTTTCTCAAGGAGGTGAGCGAGGCGGGCTTCTCCGGGGTGCAGAACTTCCCCACCGTTGGCTTGATAGACGGCGTTATGCGCCAGAACCTCGAAGAGACCGGCATGGGGTATGCCCTGGAAGTCGAAATGATCCGAAAAGCGAACGAGATGAACCTTCTCACCTGTCCCTACGTTTTCACGGAGGAGGACGCTAAAGCGATGGCTGCGGCGGGAGCGGATGTTCTCGTTCCCCACATGGGACTGACGACGAAAGGGGCCATCGGCGCGACGACCGCGAAAACGCTCGACGAGTCTGTGGAGCTTGTCCAGAAGATGTGCGACGCCGCGAAAGAAGTCAAGCCTGACATCATCTGTCTATGCCATGGGGGTCCCATATCCGAGCCGGAAGATGCCGCATACGTCTTGCAGCGTACAAAAGGAGTGGTGGGCTTCTTCGGCGCCTCGAGCATCGAACGGCTCCCGACGGAGGTAGCAATCACCCAGCAGGTGAAGGATTTCAAAGCGATAGCTTTTTAGAAATAGGACCGGCATCGGTTCATCGGAAGATTGAAATATCAGGAGGTAATCGAATGGCTGAAGAACATCCCGGAAAAAGATTCGTCAACCCCGAAGATATTGAGACGCAGGTCTTCGACTGGGGAAGCCTGAAATGGTTCAGCGAGCCGCGTGTCACCAACGCCGAGCGGTTCAGCCTGGGAGTGGTGATACTCGACCCCGGTAAGGGGCATACCCGACACAACCACCCTGGCGTGGAGGAGGTGCTCTACGTCGTGTCCGGAGAAGGGATTCAGGTCGTCGGCGAGGAGCAGCAGAAGGTCGGCCCCGGCACATCCATCCACATCCCGCCGGACGTTTTCCACGAGACGATCAACACCGGCTGGGAGCAGATGAAAATCATCGCCATCTACGCTCCCCCCGGGCCGGAGGCGGAACTCCGCGAATCGCCCGAATGCACCGTCCTCCCCCCGGGCGAGATTCCGAAGAAGTGAATTGAGAGAGAGAAATGCTTCTTCATTGGGACGCGTCCTCTCCGTTGCGGAAATTGAGGCGCATGCACGGCAGCGTGTGACACTTTAAGCCTCCTCGCATTGGTCACAAGTCAGGCTTCAGGACGGCGTTGGCGAATCCGCCCCGCATTTGCCGACTGCGATAGTCACGAACAGCGTTGAAGGGGCCCGCGGGAAACTTCCTGACATACCCCTTCGCGGATTTCGCGTGGCTCGCTCTGACCGGAGCGGCAGGCGAGGTATCGCCACAAGCGCCGCCTCGCGATGATCGGGGGCGACCCGCACGATCATTCTTCCATCAGGCGATAATAGCCGGACGTGGCTTCCGGTGGCATTTCGACTGTCTGGACCGTCCCTGAGAGGGGGCCGGCAATGGGCTGCCAGTCCGCAGGAAATAAGGTTGGGCTGTGCAAAATCGTAACTTTGCTCATTGCCCCAGCCCATTCGAAGGTTATCGAGTTTGCCGCCTCCATATAAATCGCTTCGATCTCCATCGGAGGGGGGTCGGCAAGAGACATTCGCATGTCGTTGTCCGTTCCATTGTTCTCGTAGCCGCCGAGGGCGATCTGCCTGTTGCGGAACGCCAGCCCATAGATGCTCTGGTTGTTCTCGGATTCCCAGACCTGCTCGGCAATGACGCTTCCATCCTCCCCGCTCAGCAGCTCCAGCCTCCAGTGGACTACGTCATCGCCGTCGCGCTCGTATCCTCCCGCCAGGATGTTGTCCAGGCCATCCACCGCAACGTCGTAGCAGGCCTCGCTTCGGCCCGCGGCGCTCTCATAAGTGCGAGTCCACAGACGCTCGCCATCCGCCGCTCTGTATTTGATTATCAGCCAGTCGTAGTTCGCATTCGAGGAGTTGTCGGCGCCTTTGTTGGTGTAGCCTACAACGAGGGCATCACCGTTGCTGTCCACGGCTACTCCCCAGGCGTAATCGTAGAGGTTTGCCCCGTCGTACGTGTCCTCCCAGACGAGGACCCTGTCGGAGTCGTACTTGCGAACGTGCCAGTCGAGATTCCCGTTTGCAACTCCACGCTCCCCCACGACGATGAAGTTTCCATCCCGGTCCACAGCAATGTCGTACGGCACGTCGGTGAAGTCGTTTGAATTCGAGAAATTGTAATGGACCGGAAAACCCGACTGAAGATTCCCATTCTTATCGTACTTCAGGACTGCCCATTGGTTCGCGATCGTCCAGGAGGTGAACAC